>Ga0080004_1199893_pt1 | contig 13962 bp, 12 predicted proteins | sample WasSprMetagenome_FD_69207 | JGI IMG/M metagenome (GOLD analysis project Ga0080004, IMG submission 69207) | Sulfidic aquatic microbial communities from Washburn Spring, Yellowstone National Park, USA - WS (SPADES assembly) (version 2) | ecosystem: Environmental > Aquatic > Thermal springs > Hot... | reverse complement strand
ATGCTTGGGGGAGGCGCTTTCCCTCCACATCTAATGTTTTGGAGGTGAGGGTGTATGCTTGATAAGGCGTGTGGTGTTGATGTGCATAAAGACTTGTTGGTGGCTTCGGTTCTGGATGAAGTTTCAAGGAGACCGGAAAGTTCAGCAATAGCTTGAATGGCTTTGAATTGTTTAAGGGTTGGCTTAGGGAGTGCGGCTGTAAAAATGTGGTTATGGAGTCTTCTGGCGTTTACCGGGCGGCGCTGTACTGCACATTAGAGGATGAGTTTGATGTTGTGCTTGCTAACCCTCGGCATGTTAAGGCTATTCCCGGACGTAAGACAGACCAGTCTGATAGTGAGTGGCTTGCTAACCTTTTGAGGAATGGACTTGTTAAGCCCAGCTATGTGCCTGACAAACGCACCAGACAGCTGAGGGAACTTACAAGGCTTAGGGTTAAGCTTGTTGAAACTAGGACTGATTTCAAGAACAGGTGCCACAAGATTCTTGAGAGGGCTAATATTAGGCTTTCTTCAGCCTTGAGTTGCGCCTTCGGAAGGGCTGGGACTCTCATAATTGAGGGTTTGATGGCTGGTAAGAGCATTGACCAGATAATAGATGAGAGCGTTGACAAAACTTTGAAACGTAAACGTGAGAAGCTTTTGGAGGTTGTGTGGGGTACGTTGGAGGAGACGGACATCTGCGCCTTAAAAGAGTGTGTTGACATTGTTAAGAGTTTGGATGAGCGTATTAAGCGTTTGGATATAGAGATACTGAAACTTGTGAACAAGGATGACGTGGAAAGGATAAGCAAGGTTCCAGGGGGTTGGAAAGGTTTCAGCTCCAGCTGTTCTTGCTGAGATAGGTGATGCCAAACGTTTCCCAAGCCAGAAGAAAATAGTTTCATGGACTGGTTTGGCTCCAACGGTCTATCAGTCTGCCGGACACAATTTTACAGGGCACATAACAAAGAAGGGTTCTAAGTGGCTTAGGAGATTATGGTTGAGGTTGCAACTGCTACGTCTAAGGCTAGAGGCTCCAGGATGAGGCTTTTCTTTTTGAGGGCTAAGGCAAGAAGGGGGTACAAAGTTGCCATTGTGGCTTTAGCCAGAAAGATTCTGGGGATTATTTGGCATCTGCTGGTGACTGGCGAGGAGTATGTTGAGGAAGGGTTTGTTAAGGTTAAGGGGGCTACGTTAAGGTTTGAGGGTTTGTCTGCGATGTCTGTTGAGGAGATGATTTCTGTGCTTGAGTCGGCTGGTTATGTTGTGCGTGGACCTTTCGGCTGAAAAGGAAAACCTTCCTTTATGGCAAAGTAGCGAAGCGACAATGACCGCTTTCATGGTAGCCTTAACAAAGCGTTAGGACCTGTAACTTTAAACTTTGAGTCAACTCTTATGCCTCCTGCCTTCTTATCGTCTTTCCCATGTATGGTTGGATGGCTGTTTCAGCTTTGAAAGCCTCCAATGTCCGTTGGCGAAGCTCTGCCGAGTCGTATTGTCTGTCTCCTACAACTCTAAACTTTACGCCTATTTTTCCAAGAATCCTCTGAAAGCTGTTTGTAGAACTGTGAAGGCTAATGGAACGTCACCTTCAACTCATGCCAAATGAACCTATAGCCTAAAATGTATGTTCTTCCAGCCCTTCCAACATCCGCATGAGGATCAGACTTACCCCTCTTGTTTGATGCATCTCTTGAGCTGTAAGCCTTAAACGCTGTCGAATCTATGCAAGAACTAAAGCCTTAACGGCGACTAAAGCTATGGCCTGCTTAGCCATGGCTTAAACGCTTTTTGAACGCTCCTCATCCATACGCTTACGCCTAAAAATATGTGAAGAATTCTCTGCTAGGCGTAACATGCCTAAAACCGCATATACACCTGTAATCCCCGATCCCCGCAAACTCGTCAGTTAAGGCCCTCTCAGAAAGTATACGCATCAAACGTTGAAGCATGCGCGCGCCTTAACCATGCTTACCGGACTGTAATATGGTCTTCCTGGCCCCGAATCGTGGTAAATTTCACAAAGCAATCCAAGAAAAGGCGAAAATTCAAGCAAATCGAACAGCTTCAGCAAACGCTTATGCTCAACCCACACATCCCATCAAGAAAGAAAAACGCTCAAAAATTAAAACAAAACGAATTTTTGCCAGTCATGCGCGCGAAAAAGTTAACTATTATGGAGTCTTCCAATATTAAAAGGGGTCAAAATTGAATGTAAAGAAAATCGGCGTAGTTGGTGCTGGTTACATGGGATCGGCGCTAGCGTTTCGCTTTGGACTGGCTGATTTCGAAATAGTACTAGTAGACAGAGATGAGCAAATTCTGCAACGAGCCATCAACAGAATACAACAAATATCAAAGGCTTATTTGGATGAGCGTATTATAAACGATCATCAGTTACAGAAAATACATCATAACATCATTAAAACCACTAATTACGATAATCTTCATGATGTAGACTTTGTTCTTGAAGCAGTCACACAAGATCTTGTTACAAAAAAAGAAGTTTTTAAAAAACTCGATAAAGTATGCCAAACACATACTGTTTTCGCAACCATTCAACTTACTATACCATGTGATGAATTAGCGATAGTAACCAACAAACCTGAAAAGGTGATAGCAGTCGAATTTTTGAGCCCTGCTGAATTCTTACCAGTCGCTGAAATAGTTCCGGGGACTCGAACAAGTGAACAAACAGTGCATACCACGGAAAATGTCTTAAAAAAAGCACGTTATCTACCAGTTATTTCTAAAAAGCCAATATTAAGTGGAGCAGGATTTTTAATAAGCCGCTTTATCACTAAAATATATTCTGAAGCCTTAATGCTCGTCGAGGATGGATTAGCAAATCCGCAACAAGTGGATTTCGTTTTGAAATATGGCATAGGGCCACGTCTCTGTATCGATGGCGCTTTTCAAGGAATAGATTATAGCGGTTTAGATACCTATAGCAGAGGATTAAAAGGAAGATATGAACGGACTGGCAACCCTGTTTATCGTGCGTGGGCCATACTTGACGGAAAAATTTCAAAAAATGAATTAGGCTTTAAAAGCGGAAAAGGCTTTTACGACTATCCTGATCCTGAGAGAGCGCTTTACGAAAGAAGCAGAGCCTTTTTATCATTGCTTAAATCTTTAGGGGTAAGGATTACAAAGCCTGAGGAATCATAATTCCCAAGTACAGCAGCTTCTTAGGCCTTAATATCCAAGTTGCTACGCACAATGAATCGAAGAAAATTAAGTGAAAGGTTTAAAAATGTAAACGAACATCAACAGAAAACTGTGCACTATGCTGCCTAAGAGGAGATATTCATGAGCTATAACATCTCGGAAAAAGTTTTAGCTGAGCTGGAAAGTATAGTGGGCAAAGAAAATATATCATATAGCAAAATAGACTTAATAGCCTATAGTAGAGATTGGTCAATCGTAACGGCCATTAAAGGTTACCCTCCAGATGTTGTGGTGAAGCCAAAAAGCTCGACTGAAATTTCTCAAATTATGCAGTTAGCCAACCGTGAGAAAATTCCAGTTGTTCCTTGGGGTGGCGGAACTGGAATGTCTGGAGGAGCCATCGCAATACAGGGGGGCATCGTGATTGACATGAGGGGATTGAACCGGATAATCGAGATAGATGAAGAAAACTTAGTAGTAGTGGCGCAAACTGGAATTACAGTTCACAGGTTGAATAATGAGTTAGAAAAGCATGGGCTATGGTGGCCTCACGACCCTGAAAGCAAACATACGTCGACACTAGGCGGTGCAATCGCATGTGATAATATAGGAACTTTTGGAACGAAGTATGGAGGAATTATCGACTATTTGTTGGCGATTGAGGTAGTTCTACCTACTGGAGAGATAGTAAAGATAGGCTCTAAAGCTCCCTTCAGCGTTTCAGGCTACCCTCTACATCTGCTTTTTATAGGATCGGAGGGAACGCTTGGCATAATTACGGAGGCCACCCTCAGAGTGTATAAGAAACCAGAGTACCGCTGTGTTGAACTAGTAGCTTTTAGCTCTCTTAGCGATGCAATAAAGTCATGTCTGCAAATTATAACCCTAGGGATGGATCCTGAGTCTATCAATATAATGGCTAAAGAAGGGCTTATCTATTATACAAGATTATATAAAGAGAAATTCGGCGTAATTCCTAAAATCCCTGAAGATGTAGAAGCTGTAGTAGCTTTTTCCTTCGCAGGGTCTAGAGAACTCTCTGAGTTTCAGAGGAAACTCGCTCTTGATGTGTGCGTGAAATTTGGGGGAACTATCATAGAGGAGCCGGAGATAGTTAGCTCATTTTGGGCAGAAAAACATACACTCGAATATGCGCCTCAAATGAACCCATGGTTTATTTCTGCAATGAAGGGTAGATATCTTGGTATAGACCTTTGCTGTCCTTTAAGCAAAGTTCGTCACTTACACGAGACTTACAGGAAATTATTAAGCAAATATGGTCTTGAGCCGGCTTCAGGGTTCTTCATGCTTTGTAAAAGAATTAAATTCTCTCCGAATTGCGTATTTACAGTCAACGTAAACGATTCGCCAGAGGAGGTAAGAAAGGCACAAGAGTTTATATGCGAACTAGCAGAGTACGCCGTAAAGTTAGGAGGAACTGTAAGCTCAAGCAGAGGAGTGGGCGCTGCTCCGACTCGGAATTTGTTATATAAAGAACATTCTCCAGAAGCTCTCACATTAATGAGAAAATTGAAGCGCATGCTGGATCCTAATAACATAATGAACCCAGGCAAAAAATTCCCGTGTGAGGCTTAAAGATGCGCTTGGCCGACTTTAAAAATGAGATTCGTGCTTGCATTAGGTGCAGGTGCGGCTTCTGTCAAGAAGAGTGTCCAAGTTTTAAACTTTTTAAATTAGAATCGTACAGTTCCCGCGGTCGATTGACCCTCGCCTGGGCAGTTTTAAACCAGGAACTTCAACCCACCATGACTCTCGCCGAGAACCTATTTAAATGCTTAATGTGCAAGTATTGCTCCCTAAGATGCGGCACGGATATCGTTCTAATCACGAGGGCTTTTAGAGCAGAACTTATTGAAAGAGGTTTGGTTCCGGCTAAGATTGGTGAGTTTTTGGAGAACATTCATAAATACGGTAATCCGTTCAAGGAGACTAGAGAAAAAAAAGGTAAATGGCTCAAAGAGTTGGGCATAGACTACTTCACACCCAACCATGAATTTCTTTATTATATCGGATGCATTGGGTCGTACGACTTGAGGGGGCAAAACATGGCTAAAGCTCTGGCGGAAATATTGCTGAAAGCCAATATTTCTTTTGGATGCTTAGGTGCCGATGAATTTTGCTCTGGCGGCGAGGCACTTATGTTAGGCGAAAGTGGCCTTTTCCAGCAGCTTGCAGAGGAAAATATAAAGAAATTTAAAGAGTTAGGTGTTAAAAAGATAGTCACCCTCTGTCCACACTGCTATTATACTATAAAGAATGAGTATCCATCTTTCGGAGGAAAATTTGAGGTGTTGCACTACACGCAGCTTCTATCCGACATTCTAAAGAACGGTAAGCTGAAGCTTTCAAAAAAAATAAACGCAAAAGTTACTTACCATGACCCCTGCTTCCTAGGCAGGTACTCAGGGGACTACGAATCACCCAGACAAATTCTAAAAAGCACACCAGGAATAGAATTGGTGGAGATGGAGAGAGCAAGGGAAAATTCTTACTGTTGCGGAGGGGGATGCGGAAACTTCTACACAGGCTTCATAAACGGCAGCCAGAACAGTCCTAGCAGAGCCAGAGTAAGGGAAGCCCATAGCACGGGAGCAGAAATCTTAGCAGTGAGCTGTCCGCATTGCATGATCATGCTCGAAGACGCAGTAAAAACCGAGGAACTGGAAAACAAGCTACTCGTAAAGGACATCTCACAAATAATCCTAGACGCAATATAAATCGGCGGGCTTAAGAAGCTGAAAGCCGAAAAGGTGAGACGGATGGAGAAGGTAAGGGTTATTGTATACGGCTTGGGTTCCATGGGGAGCCTTATCTCCAAGTTTCTGCTGGAGAAAGAAGGAATAGATATAGTTGGCGCAATCGACATAGCTAAAGACAAAGTTGGCAAGGATCTAGGTGACGTTTTGGGTCTAGAAAGAAAATTTGGTATAAAAGTTTTAGACGATGTGAACTCTCTTCTATCAAAAATTAGTGCGGATGTCGCCATTCACGCAACATCATCGCATTTGAAAGACGTTTATCCGCAAATAGTTTCTCTTATAAAACATGGTGTAAGCGTAATATCAACATGTGAAGAACTTTCATATCCCTACTTCTCAGAACCTAAACTAGCAAAAAAACTTAACACCCTTGCCAAAAAATATAACGTAACAATCTTAGGCACGGGAATAAACCCTGGCTTCCTAATGGATACCCTTGTGATAACACTGACCGCGGTTTGCCACAAAATAGAAAAAATTGAAGCTATTAGGGTTATAAATGCCGCTACAAGACGTTTGTCCTTCCAGAAGAAAATAGGCGCCGGACTATCCGTGCAAGAGTTTAAGGAAAAAGTTAAAAGCAAACAAATCACGGGGAACATTGGGCTCAAGCACTCTATTGCGATGATTGCAGACGCATTGGCATGGGAGCTTGACGGAATCTCCGAGTATATCGAGCCAATAGTTTCTAATAAATCCGTAGAAAGTAAAGAAATAAAAATTAAAGCTGGTGAAGTGGCGGGTCTCCGTCACAAGGCAAAGGGCACTATGAAAAATGGAAAAATGATCGTTTTGGATTATCAAGCATATATAGGTGCTGAAGATGAATATGATGCGGTAAGGATTAACGGCATTCCAAACGTAAATGAGAAGATTCAACCCTGTGTGAATGGAGATATAGGCACTGCTGCAATCGTTATCAACTCCATTCCAAAGGTCTTAAATGCCTCAGGGGGCTTATTTACGATGAAGGATCTACCCCTACCGTCGGCTACAACAGTTGACATGAGGAAATACATTAAGCATTATCGTGTAAAAAGCTTATAATTCATTTCTAATCATGGGCAATTGAGTTGGGGCTCTATGAAGGGGTGGAATGGCCAGATCTTGCGACTAGACTTATCTAAGGGAAAATCTAACATTCAATGTTATGATTCGAGTTTAGCTTTAAACTTCTTGGGTGGTAGAGGTTTTGCTATCAAGATCCTATGGGATGAATTAAGAGACGGAGTAGATCCGCTCTCCCCTGAAAACAAACTTGTATTTGCTTGCGGCCCGTTAACAGGTCTTGTGCTACCATGCAGCGGTAAATTGATCGTTGCTTCTAAAAGTCCATTAACAGGTGGGTACGGTGATGGTAATATTGGCTCTTGGGCAGCGGTTCAGTTAAGAAAGGCGGGATATGATGTTTTAGTACTTGAAGGGAGGGCTAAAAAGCCAAGTTATCTTTTAATAGAGAACAAAAAAGTAGAAATTTTAGATGCTCGCGACTTTTGGGGTCTCACAAGCAATGAAACAATAATGGAATTCAAAAGGAAGTACGGAGCAGAGGCGGGAATCTTAACTATTGGCCAGGCAGGTGAGAAACTTGTAAAATATGCCACTGTGATCTCTAGCGGGGGAAGATCAGGTGGAAGGCCTGGTATGGGTGCTGTTATGGGGGCTAAAAACGTTAAGGCAATCATCATTATGGGATCGAGAGAAATTTCGGTAGATGACTCTAAAGGATTGAAAACGCTTGCAACGGAAGCATTTCGGTCAATTCTTAAAAGTCCTGGCTACAATTTTTGGAGAAAACAAGGAACTATGGCAATGATTGAGTGGAGCCAAGAAAATAGCGCTCTGCCTACATATAATTTTAAGGAAGGGGTATTTGACGAAGCTGAAAAGATTGATGGAAATACTATGGAAGCTCTAAAAATTGGTCAAAATGGATGTCCTTACTGTAACATGGCTTGTGGCAATATCGTAAAAGATTCAGAGGGAAGCCTTTCAGAGCCTGATTATGAAAACGTGGCTATGCTTGGTTCTAATATTGGATTAAGCGACCTCCAAAAAATTGCATTACTAAATAGGCTTGCAGACAACTACGGTATAGATACAATTTCTCTAGGAAATGTAATAGGCTTTGCTATTGAAGCGTCCGAAAGGAAGTTAATTAATTACGATATCGACTGGGGTGATTTCAATGGTGTTAAGGGACTAATCGAGGACATAGCTTTCCGTCGGGATCTTGGTAATTTGCTTGCTGAAGGAACGAAAAACGCAACTGAAATAATTAGAGGAGACTCTACTCGATGGGCCATGCACGTGAAGGGGTTAGAAATATCAGCTTATGACTGTCACGTGGCGCCAGGGATGGCATTGGCATATGGTACATCTCCAATAGGCGCGCATCATAAAGATGCCTGGATTCTTGGTTGGGAGGTATCTACCGACCGAGGGGGATACACAGAGACTAAAGTTGAAAAACTGATTGAATTGCAGAGGATCAGGGGTGGAATGTTTGAATGCTTAGGGACTTGTAGATTTCCATGGGTTGAATTGGGCTTTGAATTAGAACGGTATCCTCGCTTCCTTAAGGCTGCAACAGGAATAGAAATGTCTCTCCAAGACTTATATACAATCGGCGACAGAGTCTTTAATCTGATTAGAGCTTTCTGGATTAAGGAATACGGTACCCGGTGGAGCAAAACTCTGGATTATCCTCCTCCAAGATGGTTCCATGAAACTTTAACCAAAGGTCCTTTTAAAGGTGCGATACTAGACATGAGAAAATACGAGATAATGCTTCAATTGTATTATAAAAAAAGGGGTTGGGATCAGAATGGTATTCCAAAGGAAATAACGCTCAAGAAAGTTGGTTTGGAATACGTGATTCAAAAGCTTAAAAAGTGCTACCTGAAGTAAAGGAATGTAAAACTTGTTGTATTAAAAGCATGTCAACAACACCTAACATGGAATCGTAAGTCGTAAAGCTGCCAATACTGGCACATACACATGTAATTAACGACCTGATGCTCTATTCCAAAAGACTTAACCTACAATCACTTAAAATTTGGAATGAGCCACAACCTCGCGATGAAAAACTTTTTATATCCTTCGTATGACAATAATTTAAAAGAGGGAATAAACCTGTCCACTATCATTTATGAATATATTATGCATGGCATTGTGATGGGTTCCATCTATTCATTAATGGCATTAGGTGTTGCGATGATTTATAGCATACTGAAATTTACGAATTTCGCACATGGTGAATTTTATATACTTGGTGGTTATGCATTTTATTACTTATCGGTCATTTTCGGTGTCCCTCTTCCCTTGGGTATTTTGCTTTCAGTTGCGGCTGTTGCGCTGATTGCTATGCTTTTAGAGAGAACTCTTTTGCATGAGGCAGTAACGGGCAGAATTGAGAGACCAGGTGACTATGGTTTATTGATTACTTACGCTTTTAGTTTACTCATTCAAAACACGTTAATATTGGTTTTTGGGCCATTCATCAAAATGCCTCCTCCCCTTTTAAAAGAGGAAGTAAACATTGGACCGCTAGTTATGCAATGGAATTATATAATAGTTATATTACTCTCATGGATGACTTATATTTTTCTTTTTCTTTTTTTCCGCAAAACTACATGGGGAAAAAGAATGTATGCTGTGGCTCAAAATGATGAATTGATAGAATTACTTGGATTAAATGCTATTCGATTGAAAACAACGCTTTTTATCATAGGTGCCAGTCTTGCAGGTTTTGCAGGTATATTGTTGACGCCCATATTTACATTAAGCCCAACTGGAGGATGGATAGCTGTGGTCAAGGGATTCATCGTTATGATAATGGCAGGTATGGGTTCAATTATGGGATGTATCGTTTCCGGTTATATAGTTGGGATAACTGAGATGCTATGCAACTACTTTCTCTCCCCATCCTATAGAGACCTTTACGGATTTATCGTAATGATAATTTTTCTACTATTTCGACCTCAAGGGTTATTTGGAGAGGTTGAAAGACTGCGCTGAGGTTTGATGAAACGTTATTGCTAACTTGTGAAATATTAGCGTTAAATTTTTAACAAAAATATGCCGCCATCAAACCATTAAAGTATTATTATTAGTTTAGTTTTAATTTGGTGTTTTACCTATTTTCGTTGTGTTATATTGAATTTGGCCCAGAGTGGCTGTTAGGGCGCACTGGACAGCTATCTTTCTAGTTTATCGATGATGACGTCCAGCGCACTCGCTCTAACTAGCTCATTAGCAGCATCAACATCTACTGGACGCTTAAGTCGTAAACCTGCCAATACCGGCACTTACACATAGAACAAACACACCTAACAACTTGAGAATATTGTCAAGACAAGTTTTTGGCCTCTAAGGGTCGTTTTGTTTTGGAGGCGATAATTATAGCGCGTTTAATTAGCCTACAAGCCTTGAGGAAAGAAAATGTTTTCATTCGTAATAAAGTTTCGTTCACCATAAGATTGGGCCTACCCATGTACATGGCTGACCTAAGCTATAGGGGTATGTCGTTGCCATGTTGATTCCATCAAGCCACGTTGACGTCTACTATTGGGTTTAGAAGCTTAGGACCTTATACAGCTATTCATAGGAGCTGCATAGACGTTGATTCAAGGTGGTCTTGGCATTGATGCAAGCTTGCAGCACTCATCAATGAAGGCCGAGCCGTTTTAAAGGGGGCCCTTGGGGCGTACCTGAACAAGCCTTTAATCCATGTTGATAGGGACCATGATGTGGAGATGCACTTAAAAATCTCGTATTACAATGAAGACACACAACTCATGGGCATAAGAACCGTGTTGAAACACTGGTTTAGAACCTAAAGGAGGACAAAGCCTTTTACAACTCCCATCCGCGAGAAAAAAGGAATACAGTGCGTAAAGCCATTCTTCGTTCACATATGGTACAACAACCTAAGAACACGCCAAACATTGGGCGGACCACCATCACAAACCTATCTCACAGTATCAAGAGGAGAGGAGAAAGTTTTATATGTAATTTCATTATTTAAATAATAAAGGTGTGATGAAAATAATGAGTAGAAAAAGAATATTAGTTGTCACTAGTATTATAGTTATCGTGATAGTTGCACTAGTAGCTTATTATTCGTTCTTCATAAGGCCTGGGCCTGCGTCTCCGATTGTTATAGGTGTTGCTTTACCATTTAGCCCCCCCGGGGATTATAAAGCTGGATCCTTAATGTTAGAGGCTATAAAAATGGCTGTTGAAGAAATAAATCAAGCAGGTGGTGTTTTAGGCCGGAATTTAACTGTAAAATGGGAGGATACGAAAGGTTTGCCTGAGGAGGGAGTCGCTGCAGTAGAAAGGCTGATTACGCTTGATGGTGCTAATGTTGTAATAGGGGCATGGCACAGCTCCGTTAGTAACGCAATCAACGACATTTGTGAGAAGTATAACATAATTAATATTCAGGCGGCGTCATGGGCTAATGAAATAACAGCGGAACATTTTAAGACAACTTTCAGAATTGCGCAGTATAATGACGAAATTGCGCAGCGCATTATAGTTCCTTTCCTACGGGATTACGGGTTCAAAAATGTGGCAATATTGGCAGAAAGTACGGATTTTGGCATGGGCGTCGCCGATGCTGTTAAAAAAGAGATTGAAAGGTTAGGTTTGAACATAACCGTTCATGTTATAACCTATGAAACTGGGTCGTCTGATTTAAGCCCATGGTTATTAAATATAAAGGCGATAACCCCTCCAGTCCAGATAGTTATTAACTCAGCTTCGGGTTATCCAAACACCTACTTAGTACATAAGCAAGCCTGGGAAACTGGCTTATGCCCTAGTGCTATGATACTTGGAAGTTGGGACTACCCGGCACTTCCTGACTTTTGGGAAATAAACAAGCAGTATGGCGTTGGTGCTCTCTATGCAGCGTTTGAGCATCCAGCATTTCCTCTACCTCCTCGTGCACAGGAGTTTGCGCGAAGATTTAAAGAGAGAACCGGTGTAGAAGTTCCTTATTATGCCTACTTACATTATGATGCAGTATATCTCTATGCTGAAGCTGTTAAAAAGGCTGGCACTACAAACACTGATGAAGTTATAAAGATCTTAGAGAATATAAAATTCGAGGGAACTCTTGGTACAATTAGTTTTGAAACTTCACCCGAGCCTGGTCCCGTGTGGCATCAGTGGACTGGGCATCCTGCTTTCGTTTGTCAATTGACAGCTGTCAATCAGCCTGCTTCAAATTCAACAATTGTCTGGCCTAAGGAATATGCTACAGGGGAACTTAAATGGCCTCCATGACAATCCACTGGCATCTTTGAGTATTTCTTAAAAACAGATTAAGGAGAGGAGTGCAGTTTTTAATGCGCGAGCGCGTAGTTGTTTATATTTTTCTTTCTGGCATTTTTCTTGTTGTTCCTTTAATTATTGGGGGATACTGGCTTTATATTGTTAATCTAGCTTTATTATATGTTGTGTTAGCATCGACATGGAACCTACTTTACGGATTTACTGGCCTGTTTTCCTTCGCTCATCCTGGTATATTCGCAATAAGCGCCTATGCATCAACTGTATTAGCTCAGCTGGGCTTTCCTATTCCGTTTGCAATGATTACAAGTTCCTTAATTTCGACAGCATCAGGCTTTGCTTTAGCTTTTGTTTCCATGAGATCAAGGGGATTTTACCTTGCTATGGTTACCTGGTGTTTTTCGGAGGTAATTAGGATTTTTCTCTTCATGACATTTCGTGACTTCACAATTGCTCCGACTCTTCGTCTAAATTATTCGTCATGGTATTATCTCCTACTATTTTTCGCGATCATTTCATCAGTTGTTATCAATAAAATTATTAATTCTAAGATTGGTTATTACTTAAGAGCTATTAAGGATAATGAGGATGTTGCAAACGTTATGGGTGTTAATACTTTAATATACAAGCTTTTATGTTTTTCAATTACCAGTTTTCTGGTTGGGCTCTCCGGCGCTTTCTATGCGCATTACGTTGGTATTGTCAGCCCTTCTTTGGCTGGCTTTACTATGATGGGGCAAACGATAATCATGTGCTTGTTAGGTGGAATAGGGTCATTCATTGGACCTATATTGGGTGCAATCATAATCACTTTTTTCTTTCAAGCTCTACGTCAATTTCAAACGTTATGGTTAGCTTCGTGTGCAATCTTAGCGATTGTAGTTATGAAATTTTGTCCCGAAGGAATCATAAGTATTATAAAGAAAAAAGCTAAGCCATTTCGTGAATGGGGTTAGTCGTCTTGGAAAATGTAATTGAGATATGTAATGTTACGAAAAGATTCGGTGGTGTAATTGCGCTCAATAATGTGAGCTTAACAGTAAAAAAAGGTGAAATCATAGGCGTTATAGGTCCGAACGGCTCTGGGAAAACAACGTTATTTAATTGCATTTCCGGAGTGTATAAGTTAGACGGTGGAAGTATCAGGCTGGAAGGTAAGGAGATTCACAAATTGAGACCCTATCAAATTGCTAAATGGGTTGGAAGAACTTTCCAAATTCCTCAACCGTTTAAATCTTTAACAGTCCTTGAAAATGTTATGGTTGCTACAAAAGGCGATAGGAAAAGAGCTCTTGAATGCCTTGATATTGTGGGTTTAAAAGGTTACGCGAATGTCCTATTTAAAAACCTAAATTTTTCGCAACTCAGGCTTTTGGAATTAGCTAGAGCCTTAGCTCTTATGCCCAAGGTTCTTTTAATAGATGAGATCGCAGCTGGTCTAAATCCAAAAGAGGCCGTAGACATTGTAAAAACGATTAAAAGCATTCAGAGTGAATATAATATTGCGATCATGTGGGTGGAACATGTTATGAGGGTTATAATGCGTGTTGCTGACAAGATTGTTGTTTTGAATAGGGGAATGAAGATTGCAGAGGGTTCTCCTACCGAAGTCGCTAATAACGAAGAAGTTATCGAAGTTTATCTTGGTAAAAATTTGTAAGCAGGGCGTTCGGTATGCTTGAAGTTACGAAAATTACCGCGACTTATAATGGACTAAAGATTTTATT
>Ga0080004_1127910_pt1 | contig 13965 bp, 12 predicted proteins | sample WasSprMetagenome_FD_69207 | JGI IMG/M metagenome (GOLD analysis project Ga0080004, IMG submission 69207) | Sulfidic aquatic microbial communities from Washburn Spring, Yellowstone National Park, USA - WS (SPADES assembly) (version 2) | ecosystem: Environmental > Aquatic > Thermal springs > Hot... | reverse complement strand
GTAGGGATGAGAAAGGTAATAGATTAACACATATACATGGGGCAGTATGTGATCAGTGGGGCCACGTACATGGAGGACACCTAGTTAAGGGTGGGAACCCAATACTAGTAACATCAGACGTAATCATCATGGAGTTGAAGGGAGTTAAGATAGTTAGGAAGTACGATGCCGAGATAGACATCTCAGTACTAGAACCAGAACAAACATAATTTAAAAACATTTTTAAATTGTTTACCCCCTTTCAATAGTTCATCACAAATAGCTTCACAGAATATTTCTGTACATTAATCTTCTACAACATTATTTTCACAAATTATGTATATGTTTAAAAAGATGTTTGGTTTATTAGATGCCTAGACGTGGTGGTTCAAATATAGTCCATATTATGAAGTATGAGATTAAGACTATAGACCATGCTACATTAGCTACGACATGATACCATCTAGGCCTAATAGGTTCTGGGAGGTACTTACGGTTCAGGTAGATTAATAGTAATGTAATATATGGTTGTGAAAGAGTTCCAAGCCAGTTTGATATTAACCATATGAAGTAAGGTGTTCCTAAAGGTATACAGCAAATACCGTATATCACTAAAGCTCCTAAGAAGATAAAGTACCAGAAACGATATGATCTCCTTCCAGCCACCTTAGGATGTTCTATATAGACTGTATCAGTAAACATCCTCGCTACACCATCATATATAGAGAATTGAGTGTCGAAGAGTGAGGCAGCAATTACTATCCCGAAGAGTGAGAAAGCTATTGGACCCCATACCTTACCAAATATCTCAGCTAAAATTACTGCAATCCTCCAACCTGATGGAACCGTTAAGCCGTAGACCTTAGCTGCAGTATATCCAGCTAAGCTAGCAACAAATGTAAACCAGATACCACCTAATATTACGAAGAATATTATCAGTGTTATCCAATTTAACTTCATCCACTGCTTAAATTTCCTAACCTCATTAGGGTCCTTCCAATCAACCATATAACCACTCTTTCTAATATCTTCAGGCTTAAACGCAAGACCAGTTACCTTCCCGAAATAACTCCCCATACCCATACCCCTCTCCCTAACCCAATAAGTATGCCAGAAGTTCCAGAAACCTCCTGCAGGCTGAAGTAGGAAGGGACCTATAGCAGCAATACTTATCCCTGCAGGGATAGTCCCTACAGCAAGCCAACCTCTTACAGCATCTGACACACATTCAGGTGTAGTCATTAAGGCTGTAAATATTGTTATCCCGACATTAGCAATTACGAAACATACATACATAATCCATTCTAAAGTCTTATAGACATACTTACTTGCTGCGAAGAGTATCCAGACAAGTGCTAAAGCAACTACACTCCACTGTTCCCAAGTCCCAATCCCGAATAAAGCAGCAGCACCTGCAGCAGCACCTGTAATCCAGGCTGGCCAAGCAACCTGAATCCAACAGAATATAGATGTAAACCACCCCCAAAACTTAGAAGAAGGCCTCAACCTCATAAACCCCTGCAAGACAGTCTCACCAGTAGCCATAGTCCACCTAGCTATCTCAGTATTTAGGAATAACTGGAAGAAGGCAGACATCCAATACAACCAGAAAATCCCGATAAACCCTCTAGCACCCATATACCCAGCATGATAAGCCTCAAAACCACCAACAGAGAGTGTTCCGAGAATTATTGAAGGCCCAGCCCACCTTAAAATCCCGCTAATTGTTAGAGGAGGTGGGTCTGGAAGTTTCTTAATCTCTAAGGCCGGCTTAATATCCCCGACCTTATAAGTCATATAACTCACCTTCAAATATTATAATTTTTACATAATTTATATTTTTTAATTATCATTTAAGCTCAATGCTGTAAAACTCTAGCTAAAGCAATCCTCTAAAACTGAAGATGCTTAAAACTCTAAAACCACCGCAACATCATAAAAAGCATTCGCCGTTCACCGAGCAATTAATAAAGTTTTATGAAGATTATTAAGAATTCCATTACCTTACGAATATCATGAACGTGAAGCACCTACCACTAACTAACTGATTAAGCCGTTCCCAGAGATGTTACGGTCTCGGCGAGCATATAAACAGGTTCAGACCCTAACATGTAGCATCAATATCCATCATAACATTACGGGTCTAACACATTAAGACCGTAAAACTATTTTTCAAAAATGTCTCGGTAAGTTCTTATTAGTTTCACTAAAAATCTATTTTATTTAGACCTGAAATCTAAAGTTTCTCTTGTTGAAGAAAGCTATGTTTATTCAACCTTAGCTTTACAATTTTAACTCCATACCTAGTAGTTTTTCATATAGTTTAACTATTGAGCCCCAATCTTCATCTGTGTAGTTGTTAGCGAGTGCTAGCTGTAGGAATTGATGTGCTAGTGCTATGAATGGTGTGTACATCTTCATCTCAGTGGCTGTTTTTAGGAATAGTCCTACATCTTTATGCATTAGCCATGTCTTAAATCCGGGTTCGAATATCCTCTTAAGTATTCTCGGTACTTCATTCCTTAATATCCATGAATCACCGCTAGATGCTGATATTACATCAATAGCTTTCTGAATATTAACACCTTGTTTAGCAGCCCATAGTAATGCTTCAATAGTTGAGAATAGGTTTACACATGCTATAGCATTATTAGCTAATTTAATAATCTGACCACTACCTACATCACCAACCCATTCAATCTTCCTACCTAAGTATTGTAATACTTCTTTAGCCTTATTGAATACCTCCTCGTTAGGTGCTCCAACCATTATAGCTAAAGTACCTGCCTCAGCACCCCAAGTCCCACCACTTACTGGTGCATCAATAAATACAACACCCTTCTTCTTAGCCTCCTCATGAATCCTCCTAGTCGTTATAGGGTCTATAGTACTTAAATCAATAACTAAAGTCCCAGGCCTCGCACCCTCTAAAACACCATTACGACCTAACATAACATCCTCAACATGAGGTGATGATGGTAGGCTGAGGAGGATAATATCTGTCTTCTCAGCAACCTCCTTAGGTGATGAAGTAGGTTGAGCACCAAACCTAACTAACTCCTCCACAGCCTCCCTCCGAACATCATAAACAACACATTGAAAACCTGCCTTAAGGAGGTTTCTAGTCATTCTAGAACCCATAGCCCCTAAACCTATAAATCCTATAATCCTTTGACGCATACGAGTCCCCTATGATAACTAATTTTAAAATATAAAAATCTATATGATGCAAAATAAGAAATTTGATAGGATTTCCATAAATTCCTTTGGTAAGATAATTCTTCAACTTCTTAACATTAGCCTTTAAACATCCCTATACTTCATCAAAACTTATTAGCATACCCTTAAGAATATAACGGGTTTATTATGTCCTATATAGCATGTGTAGGAGCTGGTACGATAGGTCATTCATGGGCACTTCTCTTCGCTTGGAGGGGTTTTAAGGTCTATCTATATGATGTAGATGGGGTTATATTAAGAAAAGCTATTGATAGAATTAAGAGTAATTTAGAAGTTCTTGCTAAGCATAATGTTATTAAGTATGATGATATTAACTCCATACTTGATAAGATAGAAATTACGACAGACCTTAGACTCGCTTCAATGGAGGCTATTTATATTCAAGAGTCTGTTCCAGAGGACCTTCAATTAAAGATTAAGGTATTTAAAGATATTGAGGATCATGCTCCTAAAGAAGCTATAATTGCTAGTAGTACTTCATCAATACCCATTAGTAATATTCAGCCTTACTTAAAATATCCTGAACGTACAATTGTTGTACATCCTATAAATCCTCCTCATCTAATTCCGTTAGTAGAGGTTGTACCTGGGATTAAGACCTCAACTGAAACTATTAAGAGAACTGTTGATATGATGAAGAGTCTTGGTAGAGTACCAGTAGTCCTTAAGAAAGAAGTGAGAGGCTTTGTAACAAATAGATTATCAGCTGCTTTATTCCATGAAATGGTTTGGTTAGTAGTTAATGACATTATATCAGCTGAGGATGTGGATAAAATTATTAGTGAGGGCTTAGGTACTAGGTGGGCTCTTATGGGTCAGTTAGAGATTTGGCATATAGGTGGAGGTGATGAAGGTATAAGAGGCTTTATAAGTAAGTTTAGTAGGATGGTTGACGACGTCTATGCTGATTTAGACAAGAGTTCCCCTTATATAACATTACCTGAAGTTAATGAAAAACTAATAAATGCTGTTGAGAAGGCCTTCCCTAACATTAGAGATAGAGTTCGTTGGAGGGATGAAATGTTAATTAAGTTGTTAAAGCTTAAAGGTTATATTCCATAAACTAAGTCTTCCTTTTCAACTTTAAGACTTCTTTAACAGCACTAATTATATACTTAGCAGAGAGACCGTAAAATTCCTTTAGATCCTCAACACCTCCAGACCTACCAAAGACATCTCTTACACCAACCCTCTTAAACGGAACTATAACATAGTTTTCAGCTAAGACCTCAGCTACAGCACCTCCTAAACCTCCATAGATATTACCATCCTCAACAGTAACTACAGCCCCACACTCCTTAACAGCATTTAACACTGAAGACTCATCTAAAGGCTTAATAGTATGAACATCATAGAGACGAACATCAATACCCTCCTTCTCCAAAATCTTAGTAGCTATTAAAGCCTCATAAACTAGTACTCCTGTAGCAAATACTGCTACATCAGTTCCTTCACGTATAATCGTAGCTTTACCTATGACGTAATGATAATTGTCTTTATATATTGTTGGTACTGGTGGGTTGTATAACCTAATTACTACAGGTCCTTCATAGTCTAAAGCAGCTTTAACAATTTTCTTAGTCTCTACAGCATCTGCTGGTGAGAGAATTACCAAATTCGGTATAGCTCTAAGTGCAGCTAGGTCTTCAATAAGTTGATGGGATGCACCCATAAATGGCCATAACATACCGCAATTACACATAACTATCTTCACATTTAACTTATCATAAGCTATCTGTCTTATCTGATTATATGCCCTCCCTACTGCAAAGATTCCATGACAATGAGTGAAAGGTATTAACCCAGCAGCAGCTAACCCAGCAGCAAGCGTAATCATATTTCCTTCAGCTATGCCGACATCATAAATTCTATGTGGGTAATACTTTCTGAAGAACTCACCAGCACTATCAGACGGGAAATCAGTGTATAGGAGGACTATTCTCTCATTATATTTAGCTAGTTCAATTATTGCTTCATTATATGCTTGGTATACGTTAAGATAATTATTGAAATCCTCCCTAACATAATCTCTATATCTAGACATACTACATCTCCTCCAATGCTTTCTTTATCTCTTTGTAAAGGTCATCAGTTAATTTTATGAAGTGCGGGTTCTTCCCCTCTAAGAACGGGACTCCCTTACCTTTAATAGTATGGCAAATTATTACGTGAGGCCTACCTTTAACAGACTCTACATAGTCTAAGGCATCTAAAATCTCCCTGAGGTTATGACCGTTAACTTCCGTAACATACCATCCAAAAGCCTTCCATTTCTTAGCTAAAGGTTCTAACTCTAATTTCATAGGTCCTGTTGACTGAAACTTATTATAGTCTATTAATGCTGTTAAGTTATCTAGCTTATAAGTACCTGCGAAAAGAGTTGCCTCCCATATCTGACCTTCATTGCATTCACCATCTCCTAATATAGCAAAGACTCTATAATCCTTACCGCGGATTTTTGCAGCTAGTGCTAAGCCTACAGCATACGAAAGTCCTAAGCCGAGAGAACCTCCCGAATATTCAACACCTGGTATACTCCGATCAGTATGTGCCTGTAATAGGGCCCCAAATCTCCCGTATTTTAAGAGTTCTTCCTTTGGAAAGTACCCTGCCTCTGCGAGGGCAGCATATACAATTTCACATGCATGAGCTTTAGAAATAACTAACCTATCTCTCTCATCCCAATTAGGGTTTTTAGGGTCATGCCTCATATGGTGGAAGTATAAGGCTGTAATAATCTCCGCTATAGAGTATGAACCTCCTAACCATCCCATACCAGAAGCTCTAATCATTTCAAGGACGTAAAGTCTGAGGAGTTTAGCCTTAACCTCTAAAGTCTTAATTAATTCCTCATCATGTGTATGGGTATTCATGTAGGGTCCCATACTACGGAGTAATTACAACCTTAATAGCCTCACCACTCTTAGCCGCTTCTAAAGCCTCCTTAACCTTAGTTAATGGGAATTTATGTGTTACTATCTTACTTATGAGATCATACTTAAGTTTCATTATCTTTAACCCGATCTCAACATCAGACCAACTCTGACCTAAACCACCTAATATTGTGATCTCCCTCCATACTATCTTATCAGTTTCTATACTTGATTTCCTACCCTCGGTATTAGCTATTATAACATACTTACCACTAGGTTTCACAACCTCTAATCCTAATTCAATAGCTGATGTACTTGGAGCACATGCTATGACTACATCAGCCATAGCACCACCTGTTAACTCCTTTACCCTCTCGATAACATCCTCTTTATCAGCATATACTACGTGATCGGCTCCTAAGACCTTACCTATTTCTAACCTCCTACTATCTTTAGTTAATCCAACTAATACTACCTGACCCGCACCGACATACTTAGCTACGAGAGTACTTAATAGTCCTTGAGCACCTGGACCAAACACTACCACGGTATCTCCAGCCTTAACACCACCCTTAGTTATTACCCACCTAACAGCATTACCCATAATACTTGATAAACATGCAACCTCAGGAGGAATATTCTCAGGCACCTTATGCAACTTTGAATTAGGAGCTATATACATGAACTCCGAATAACCACCCCATAAATGAGGTGGTTCATGAACAGATACTGCACCATAGGCTCTCCTCCTCCTACATAACTGGTCTAAACCCATCCTACAGTACTCACAATTATTACATGGTATGTAAGGATCTACAGTCACATAATCACCTACATCTACACCATAATCCTTAACAAATTTCTGACCTGCCTTAACAACCTCACCTACGACTTCATGACCTAATATTAATGGTATAGGCCATAACTTAAACCTCCCCTCATATACTGAGACATCAGTCCCGCATATACCAACCGCTCTAACCTTAATTAAAGCTTCTGAAGGTCCTATCTCAGGTAACCTAAAACTACGGAGTTCAAATTCACCTGGTTTTATGAGGACTGCGGCTAAAGAACTAGCTGGTAAGCTCGTACTCTCGCATCCTCCATCAAGCTATGGTATAAACAGTATTTTCCCTGCTTCACCTCTTGTTAACAATTCGAAAGCCTCCTGAGCCTGCTCTAATGACATCTTATGTGTTACAACCTGTAATAAGTTAACCTTCCTACTCCTTACTAACTCTATAACCTTATACCACGTATCAAACATTAGACGTCCGAAGATACCTGAAATCCTTAATTCCTTATTTATGAAGACGTTAGGGTCTATCTCTACATACCTACTAGCTGTACCGACCTGAACAATCCTACTACTCTTAGCAGCAATCTCTAGAGAATTCTTTATCGCTACAACAGAACCTGATGCCTCAATAACTACATCAGCACCCCTACCATTAGTTAATTTTAGTACCTGTTTTATAGGGTCCGTAGTTGAGGCGTCAATCAATTCATCAGCTACACCTATCTTCGCAGCTAATTCCAACCTGTATCTACTCACCTCAACTCCTACGACTTTAGAAGCACCGGATATCCTAGCTAATTGTTGTATGTACAAACCTATAGGACCGCAACCTAACACTACTACGACATCACCTGGTCTAATCTCAGCATCATTCACAGCATGTAGCGCGACTCCGAAGGGTTCGAAGAGAGCTGCTATTTCGAAGTCTATATCATCAGGGATCTTCACAGCAATACTTTCAGGGAGTATGGTGTATTTAGTGAAGGAGCCATATAACGTATCTACACCATATAACCTCAAATTCTCACATATATGTGCCTTACCAACCCTACAGTAATAACAATTACCACACGGTATATGAGGTTCGCCTGCAACCTTATCACCTACCTTTAAAGACCTCACATCCTCACCAACCTCAACAACAATACCGCTAAACTCATGACCTAAGACCTTAGGAAACCCTGGATTACGTTTCCTAGCATAATCATCCCAATGATAGAAATGAAGGTCAGTCCCACAAATACCTGTCGCTTTAACCTCTACAAGCACTTCAGTAGGTCCTGGTTTAGGTCTTTCAAAATCAAAAACATCAATACCAGGACCCTCTCTTAATTTCCCAACAGCCTTCATATAAGAATCACCCTGTAAAGAAGTTATTAAACTATTAATAAATTTTCATTAAATAAATTTTCATTAAAGTTTATATTATTGCTAATCCTCTCTTCAGGAGGGTGTTGTTATGGGTGTTGGTGAGTCTTCGAAGAATGTTATGTTGGGGAAGGTTTTAACACCTGTTAAGGAGATGCCGAAAGCACCACCAACATTTAAAGATTATATATGGCATATAAGCCCTGCAGTCATATTATCTGCATTAGCTATTGGAGGTTTTGAATGTCTACATGCGCCATTTATGTATGGATATAAGGGCTTCTTAGCTGGAGGGCTCTTCCTCTACACTTACATGACTTTAGTTAGCTGTATATTACAGAGGGAGTTGTCTAGGTGGGCTATAGCTACAGGTGATACAGTATTACTAGCTCTACGTAGAGTACATGGTGGTCTAGGATGGGTACTCTTCTGGGTCGTAGGTAATATTTCTGGGTGGTTCTGGCCTGCATGGGCAGCCTCAGCAGCTGTAGCTATATCCGTACTCATATTTGGTACGACAGCTTACTATATCCCAATAGCTATAGCGAATATCATACTAGTATTCCTATGCTTTATCTTCGCACCATATATCACTAGAGTTTTAGAAATAGTAGGTTATTCAACATATATCCTGACAGTAATACTGCTGTTGATATGCTTCGGTTTTGTAGCAGTAGATGCACCATCAATAGCTGCTTTAGGTGTGTTCTATAGTATAGTACCTACTGAACAGACATTTAGAGACATAGCACTTATTATTGGGACTATGGGTTGGTTGTTCATAGTGCCGTTTATGGTTCAACCAGGTGGTGGGACCTCAAATTCTTGGTGGTTTTACTGGTGTAGGGAGAAGAAGATAGGTATGGGGGCATATGCAGGAAGGGTTACAGGGTTAAGAGGTAAACCTGAGGATGTACTTACATCAGCTACATTCGACTTCAACGATAAAACACAAATAGAAAGATTTAAATTATGGCTTAAGCATACTACTAAGAACATATTCCTTACTTTCGGATTCTTAGGTGCTTGGTTATGGGTATATGTTATCGCGATTATGGCTTACTACGTATTTAGAGTTCTTCACCCAGAATTTGTAGTAAGAGCTGCTGGAATAGATGTTGCACTACTTATCGGTAGAGCAGCAGGTGAGATTATGGGTCCTGCAGGTTACTACATATTCTTATTCTTAGTTGCTATGCAACTCTGGAATTGCCAGTTCGTAATATTTGATGGTTTTGTTAGAGGGACTGCTGAGGGTATAGCACTCACCTTTAAGAGATTGGAGAGAATGCCTTTCAGGAACTTATACATGATAGTACTAGTAATATATGCAGCTATGACAATTCCAGCGTTATTCACCGCTCAACCATACATATTGTGGCTACTATGTAATGTCTTCAACGCCATAGGCTTCTTAACATTTACACCAGTAGTTATGTATTTGAATAATAAGTATCTTCCGAAGGAGATTAGACCTCATATAATTTGGACAATAATACTAGGTATAGCATGTGTTGTATGGGCTGTTTTTGGGATGCTATCGCTCTTTGAGATTCTAGGCTTAATACCTAAAGGCTTTGGTTTCACACCTAAATAAAGGTTATTTTTATTTTATAATATATTTACAGTTTTATGTGGGGTTAGGTTTGAAGGCTGTGGTTATAAAAAAGCCTTACATGATAAGTGTAGAGGATGTTGAAGTACCGTATTTAGGGTCTAATGATGTTTTAGTTAGGGTTAAGGCTGTAGGTATATGTGCTTCTGAAATTCATGCGTATAGAGGTGAGCATCCTTGGCGTAAGCCTCCAGTTATATCAGGTCATGAATTCTCAGGTGTGATTGTGAGGAAGGGTGAGTTTGTGAAGGGTTTTGAAGTAGGTGATAGAGTTACTGCTTACATTATAGAGAATTGCGGAAAATGCGAGTACTGTCTATCGTCACTTGAGAACTTATGTATAAATGCTAAGATCTTAGGAACTCCTCAATGGCCTGGAGCCCTCGCAGAATATGTACGTATACCTACCTCTAACATATATAGATTACCAGAGTCCTTAAGTTTTGAGGAAGGAGCTCTTATTGAGCCTTTAGCTGTAGGCCTACACTCAGTGAGAAGAGCTGGGATTAGGGAAGGTATGTATGTAGTTATTTTAGGTGCTGGTGCTATTGGATTAACAACACTTATATGTGCTAAGTATTATGGAGCTAAAGTCCTTGTATCTGAACCTATAGATTTTAAGAGGGAGTTAGCTAGGAGGTTAGGTGCTTCTGTTGTAGTAAATCCTTTTGAAGAGGATCTTAAGCGTGTGGTTAAGGAATTAACCCCAGAAGGTGTTGATGCAGTGATAGATTGTGCAGGGACTGAGGGAAGTGTTAAAGATGCTCTAGAGGTGGTTAAGAAGAGAGGAGTTGTAGTTATAACTGCGATGTTTAGGGAAGATACTAAGGTTGATTTACGTAAGGTAATGAGTAAAGAAGTTCATATAATAGGTTCTCTAATGTATACAAGAAGAGAATTTGAGGAGGCTATCTCATTAAGTAGTAAGGTAGGACATTACCTAAGAGAATTAATAACCCATAGAATGAATCTTGAAGAAGCTGAGAAGGCATTCAAACTCATGGTAGAGAATAAAGCTGTTAGAATAATACTATACCCATAACTATGAAAATAAGCCCTCAGAATAGGAAGGTTAAATAAGGTTTAAATAAGGTGTTATAAGGGATATGTTGTAGAGGTGTAAATTATGAGTTTTATAAGTATACCTAATGATAAGATTAAATCTATATATGAGAAAATTCTCCGTTGTCGAATCCTTGAAGAATCCCTCTTAAAAGCTTATCGTGATGGGTATGTACCAGGGACTTTACATTTAGGTATTGGTCATGAGGGTTGCGTAGTTGGTGTTATAGAGGCTTTAGAGAGAGGAGATTTGGTCATAGGAACTCATAGATCTCATTGTCATGCATTATCTATGGGTATGACTCCTGAAGAGATAATATCTGAAGTTTTAGGTAAGAAAACAGGTTGTTGTGGTGGGAAAGCTGGAACACTTCATTTATCTAAGCCTTCAATAAATTACCTATACTCTAGTAGTATTGTTGGTAGTGGCATTCCGATAGGTGTTGGGGTTGCCTATGCACTGAAGTACTTAAAGAGAGATAATATAGTTGTAGTATTCGTTGGTGATGGAGCTGTTAATACTGGTGCCTTCCATGAAGGTTTAAACTTAGCCTCAATATATGATGTACCCCTACTAGTTGTTATAGAGAATAATTGGTATGCAATCTCAGTACCTATAAGGAAGGCTACTAGAATAGAGAAATTATCTTTAAGAGCTAATAGTTATGGTATTAAGGGTGTAACTATTGATGGCATGGATCCGCTTGAGGTTTATGTTAATGTTAAGCCGTTAGTAGATTATGTTAGGAGGGAGAAAGAACCAGTTCTTGTGGAGTGTATAGTATATAGGTTCTTAGGACATCATGCTGGTGATGTTACTCAGGAGTATAGGAGTAAGGAAGAAGTTGAGTTATGGAGGAAGAGAGATCCACTACTGCTGATAGAGGAGGAGATTTTAAAGAGGAACATTATGTCTAGAGAGGAGATGGAGGTACTAAAAGCTAATGTTAGGGATGAGATGGAGAGAGCCTTAGATTATGCTTTAAAGGCACCATATCCTGAGGTTGAGGATATGTTTAAGAATGTTTGGTGATGATTATGGTTAGAATAATATCTTATGCTGAAGCTATTAGGGAGGCTTTAATAGAGGAGATGGAGAGAGATGAGAGTGTAATATTATTAGGTGAGGATATAGGTGTTTTTGGAGGTGTTTATAAAGTTACTAAAGGACTTTATGAGAGATTCGGATCCTCTAGAGTTATAGATACACCTATATCTGAGGATGGATTTGTAGGTATGGCTATAGGTATGGCTATCATGGGTTTAAAACCTGTTGTTGAGGTTATGTACCCAGACTTCCTACCAAATGCTGCGAATCAAATAATTAACTTTATGGCAAAGATTAAGTATACAACTAATGATGCATTAAGTGTACCTATGGTTATTAGAACCACTATTATTCAAGGTAGGTGTTCAGGGCCTGACCACTCACAAGTACTCATACCTATATTCATGCATATACCAGGGTTACAGATAATAGCCCCTTCAAATCCCTACGATGCTAAAGGACTACTTAAATCAGCAATCAGATCTCATAAACCAACATTATTCTTTGAAGCTGCATCTCTATACTCAACTAGGGGTGAGGTCCCACCAACAGAATACTTAGTCCCTATAGGTGAGGCTAAGATAATAAAATCGGGAGAAGACATTACTTTAATAAGTTTCTCTACGACAGTTAAACCTACGTTAGAAGCTGCTGAAGAACTTGAGAAGGAAGGGATTAAATGTGAGGTGGTAGACCTTAGGACTTTAGTCCCTATGGATTTAAACACTATAATTAACTCTGTACGGAAAACTAAGAGGTTAGTAGTTGTTGAGAGTAGTTGGCCTATATGTGGAGTTGGTGCTGAAGTTTTAACCTCATGTTTAGAGAGGGGGTTAGAAGTTAAGGCTTTCGCTAGGGTATCACCACCTCACATACCTGAACCTATGAGTCCAGCATTAGTTAAGCATTATCTGGTTAATAAAGAGAAAGTAATTAGCACTGTCAAGAAGGTGATGAAGTTTGAGTATTAGAAAAATAATAAGACTTCCTCGATTAGATGAAGCTCAAGAAACCGCACGTATAGTTGAATGGCATAAGAAGGTAGGTGATTACGTGAAGAAGGGGGATAAGATAGTCACTATAGAGACTATGAAAGTTATTTACGATGTTGAATCAGAATATGAAGGAGTTATAACGGAAATATACCATAGTATCGGTGAGGAATTACCTGTTGGAGAACCGTTATGCTCTATCGAAGTTAAAGAGGGGTCACCGAAGAAATTAACTACTTAAAGTCTGAAATAGAGTATAGCGTGAATATTAACTACTAACGTATTTAGTAAGTAATTCATAGTAGAGATAAACCTTAGTCAAGGTAAAATAATCAATGCTAGAAATGAATTTTAACGTCTATCCACGTTACTTACTCTTAATCTATGAATGAAGCTCTAAATGTTTTTAAATGGTCTAACACCGAGATCAACTAAAGCTAATAGGGTCTCGAAGTTGATGAATAATTAATGAAGATTCTATATTTATTAGGGTATATCTTAAGTAGCTGAAGGTAAATGGAAACGCATTTCTTATGATGGTTAAGGTGATGGAGTTATTAAGAAGTAGTTCGTGTTTTAATGTCGAATGGCTGTAAACCAGTATTGGAGAAAGGGTTAAGTAAGGATTTTAAAATAAGTTTCACCTCCTCATTTGAGGATAGACCTTTCAGTATGAAATGATTAATTTAAACGTTAAATAATATAATGTATAATCTAGCTGAAGGGTGATATCTCGGTATCGAAAACCTCTTAGCGGATGATTTAGTGGTTTGTTTAGTAAATTACTTATTATTACTTCTTAGATATTATTTTTAGGTAGTGTAGTACTTCCTTAGCAAGTCTGTCTGGGTTGAAGTACCAAGCTCTTCTATATGCGAAGTTCCTCATATTTATTAATTCCTGATTAGGGGTTTTCATCAGCTTTATTAGGTATTTTATGAATTCTTCATCGTTACGTGCTATATACCCGTCCCTACCATTAGTTACTA
>Ga0080004_1118471_pt1 | contig 13973 bp, 14 predicted proteins | sample WasSprMetagenome_FD_69207 | JGI IMG/M metagenome (GOLD analysis project Ga0080004, IMG submission 69207) | Sulfidic aquatic microbial communities from Washburn Spring, Yellowstone National Park, USA - WS (SPADES assembly) (version 2) | ecosystem: Environmental > Aquatic > Thermal springs > Hot... | reverse complement strand
AGCTTTCGAAAGCTTTACAATCGCTCAAAGTAAGATTTGAAAATTATCCAGACCTTAAAGCAAACAGTAGCTTCTTACAACTCCAAGCAACACTAACAGATGTAGAAGAATCAATCGCAGCAGCAAGAAGATTTTACAACCAAGCAGTAACAGAATATAACAACATCTTAGAACAAATTCCATATACCTTTATTGCAAAAATGTTAGGACTACAAAGAAAAGAGGTGTTTAAAATACCGGAGGAAGAAAGGGCTAATGTAAACATTAGTGAACTCTTCAAGAAATAGAGGTTAGGATTATGAAACAAGAAGAATTAAACGAAATAGAAAGAAAAAGAAAAACTACTTATCCAAAAATTAAAGCACTAAAAACTGCTTATATAATATTTTTTATTGCAATTTTTCTTTTTACTATTGTATTTATTTTTTTGCATAAGGATAAAGAAAAAAGCTCTGTAGCTATAGCCTCCTTTATTATTGCATGGATATCAGGCATAATAGCATTAATACTGGTTTTTAGGATCCAGGCTTTAGAAAGATCATTAAAATCGGAAATTTCTAAGGTAGTTTATGAACCCGTTTTCAGAGAAAAAAATGCCGAATTTTACCCCTATGACGGACTAACTCTTGATGAAGTCATGTCATCTAAACTCTTTCCACTTCCTGACAGATTTGAATCAAACAGCCTTATAAAAGGAAAAATATCAAATTTCCCATACAAAGCTTCAAACATAACATTACTGGAAGAATACACAACAAGAGATAGCGATGGAAATACTGATACAGATACAAGAGAAATATTCGACGGAAGAATGTACATAATAGAAACTCCATTCAGTAAAAAAGGAATAATATTAACATCAAAAAATATCAAGGAAGGACGTCCGTCAGATACTATAACATCGGTAATTGTACGTTTTGTCTTTTTTCTATCAATCATAGCCATTTTTCTATCAATCATAGTACCAATAATACCAAATGTGTCTTTTATAAACTTACAAAGTCTTGCTCTTCCTTTCATAATAACATTAATATTGATCCTGGGCGCATTATTATTATCAACATTATTATCATCAAACAAGAAAAAGAAATACCAAGAAGCAGAGCTTGAAAGTAGTCAGTTTAATAAATACTTTTACATTGTAACACAAGACCAGGTAGAACTCAGAAAAACACTTACTCCAGCAGTAATGGAAAAATTGATAAACCTAAGGAATTCTATAGGAAGATTTCACTTATCGATGATAGGTAATAAAATATTCTTTGCTTTTCCAAAATCCTTTTATATAAGATATGATAAACCTATCCAAGAGCTTATAGAGGAAGCAAAAAATTCGGCAGAAAAAGAAATAGAAACTATTGAATCAATAATTGAAACTTTGAAATTAGAAGAAGAGAAAATTAAAAAGGGGATAATAGATAAATAAAAAATCATCGTTAACCAAAAACTTTGAAAAGGAGTAAAAGAAAGAATAAATATTAATCTAACAATTAAAAGTTAAAAGTGGAATGCTCGTTGATGTAATCATCCTTACATTCCTAAAAAAAACGACGCATTATTATTTGATCAAAAAAACTTTGCATCACTTTTTAAAAAACAGCAAAATACAACAAGTCAAATCTTTGCACTAACTCTTAAAATCTGTTGCATCTGACTGTGTGGTTATGTAAGGCGAAACGTGAGAAGTTTTAAGAGAATGATAATGGTTTAAATATCGATCGCGTCATACGTTTTTGTTACATCTAAGCTGTGAAGATTGTAAAGCTTCATCTCAATTCTCATCTCTTCATAATCTTACATCTATAACTCACTCCTTATCTGCAATGTTATAATATTTTTGAATTAAACCATCAAAGGAGGGTGTCATGGCAAATATTCTTTCAAATTTAGACCAAGTTAAAGAAATTTTAAATGGAGTTGTTGAGATTACAGATTCCGGTGTAAAAATTTTAGATGAAAAAAAATTAAGAGAAACAGTTATTGACGACCTTATCTACACGGCGGTTTTTTCAAAAGATTACAATTTAAAAGAAGAAGTTAAATACATTATCAGAGAAATAGCAAATGAGTTTGGAGCTATAGCATCTTCTATACATGATCTATACATGGCAATGGGAAGAGGAGAAACAAGAAACTTTACAACACCGGCAGTAAACATTAGAGGAATGACTTACGACGTTGCAAGAAGAATGTTTAAAGTTGGATTAAGAAATAATATCGGTGCTATGATTTTTGAGATTGCTAAATCTGAAATTGAATACACGTATCAAAGACCCTCTGAGTATGCAGCATGCGTATTAGCTGCAGCTATAAAAGAAGGGTACAAAGGACCTGTATTCATACAAGGAGACCACTTCCAATTTAGTGCTAAAAAATACTTTGAAAATCCAGAAAAAGAATTAAACGCTATCAAAGAATTAACAAAAGAAGCGATAGATGCAGGATTTTACAATATAGATATAGACCCATCAACGTTGGTTGACTATTCAAAAGAAACTTTAAAGGAACAGCAATATCATAACTATTTAAACACTGCAAAAATGACAGACTATATCAGAGAGATAGAGCCGGAAGGAATAAACATATCCTTAGGTGCAGAGATTGGACATATTGGCGGTAAAAACTCTACTGTAGAAGAATTTGAGGCGTTTATGGAAGGATATTTAGAGACATTAAATAAAAAGCCGGGCATATCTAAAATCTCTGTCCAAACGGGAACAGAGCATGGGGGTATTCCGCTTCCGGATGGCACGGTTGCAAAAGTAAAACTTGACTTTAATGTCTTAAGAGATATTGGAGAAGTCGCAAGAAAGAAATACGGACTTTCAGGAACGGTTCAACATGGAGCTTCTACATTACCGGAGGAGCTGTTTGATAAATTCCCGGAAAACAACTGTTCTGAAATACATTTAGCAACGGGATTTCAAAACATCATGTTTGACCTTGCACCAGAAAAATTTAAAGAAGAGATATACAAATTCATCGAAGAAAACTTTAAAGATGAATGGAAAGAAGGAATGACAAGAGAACAATTCTTATACAAATCAAGAAAAAGAGGCCTTGGACCGTTTAAATATCAATGGTGGACTTTAGAAAACAAAGAGGAAATTCTTGATGCAATAGAGAAAAAGTTTGAATTCTTGTTTGAAAAATTAAAAGTGTTTGACACAAAGCAGTACACAGACAAATACATAAAACTTGTTAAAAAGAGCTACGTTAAAGGTTCTACAAAGGACGTACAACAAAAAGCACAAGAAATTAAGCTTGAAGCCGGAGCAGACTAATTGAGTTTAGACAAACAGATACAAGCCATAAAAGAGATTTACAGAGAGTATAAAAGGGCGGGAGAAAAAACCCGTCCTGTAATAGTTGGTAAGTTTGCTCTATCTGTTTATACCCAGGGAATGTATCCTGCCAATATGATCTCACTTCTCCATCCGGATTTAATTTTTCTTGAAAAAGTTTTATCAAATCTTGGATATAAAAAATTCGGCGACTTTTGGCTGAAGGATGATATTACTATAGAAGTAAGTAAAGATTTTCATCTACTAACCGGAATGTTAAATCAAATAGAAGTTGACAGAGAAGAGATTTTAAACGTCCTATCTCTTGAAGACTTGATTTTAGATATGATGAAATTCTGCGTAGAAGGTGACGACTTAGTTTGTGAACTTGTTGGAATGATTGTTAAATCTTATTACAATGCTTTAGACTTTCATTACATATATCAAAACATAAAAGACAGAAGATTTATACCAAAGCTTAAAGAGTACAAAAAAGAAGCGGAGGGTTTAAAATGACAAGGATAGGCATGGATTTAAATAGTTTTATTTTAGAACAAGAAAGACTTTATCCGAATGCAACAGGGTCATTATCCCGTGCATTGGTTGCAATAGAATCAGCTACAAAAGTTATTGCTTCTCATGTAAGAATGGCAGGATTAGCCGATATTCTTGGAATGGCGGGCAAAAAAAATATTCAAGGCGAAGAAGTTCAAAAGCTTGACGAGCTTTCAAACAATCTGCTTATTCAATACCTCTCTCAGTCAGGAGAATTTTTTGCCTTAGCTTCTGAAGAACTTGATGAGCCAATCTTCCCGGAAGAAGGAAAAGATGCTAAATACGTGATAGCTTTTGACCCGCTTGATGGGTCTTCTAACATTGATGTAAACATTAGCATTGGAACAATTTTCTCTATTCATAGAAGAGTAAATTCCGATGTTTCGGATTTCTTACAGGAAGGATACAAGCAGGTTGCAGCCGGATATGTAATCTATGGGTCTTCTACAATGCTTGTTTTATCAACAGGAAATGGCGTTCATGGCTTTACATTAGACCCGGCGGTTGGTATGTATCTACTTTCTCATCCAAATATGAAAATACCAGAAAAAGGAAAGATTTACTCAATCAATGAATCCAACGATAAAAAATGGATTGATGCAGGTTTAAAAGAGTACATAGAAAGTCTAAAAGATGAAGGCTACACATCAAGATACATCGGGTCTATGGTTGCTGACGTTCATAGAACGTTAATAAAAGGTGGAATTTTTGCTTACCCGGCTGATGTAAAAAATAAAAACGGAAAATTAAGACTTTTATACGAAGCAGCACCTATGGCATTTTTAACAGTCCAAGCCGGCGGAATAGCGACAACAGGAAAAGAAGATATATTAAACATCAAGCCAACAGACATCCATCAAAGAGTACCTGTTTTCTTAGGTGGAAAATATGAGATGGAAAAATTAAAGAGTATGTTAAAAAATGCATAATTGGATAAAGCTATACATTGCAGATAGCAGAAGCATGGAAGAAGTTGAGGATGAAAGTATAAGTCTAATAATTACTTCACCACCATATTGGCATATAAAAGATTACGGCGTTGAAAACCAAATAGGTTATGGTCAAACATTACATGAGTATCTTAAAGATTTATACAGGGTTTGGTTAGAGTGTTTTAGAGTATTAAAACCGGGCAGAAGATTATGTATCAACGTAGGAGACCAATTTGCAAGGTCTATAATTTATGGAAGGTATAAAGTTATCCCTATTCATTCAGAAATCATAAGCCAGTGTGAAAAAATAGGGTTTGATTACATGGGCAGTATTATTTGGCAGAAAAAAACAACTATGAACACAACAGGCGGAGCCGTTGTAATGGGGTCTTATCCATACCCACCAAACGGATTGGTAGAAATAGATTACGAATATATATTAATTTTTAAAAAACCGGGCGGTATAGAAAAAATAGCAAAAGACATAAAAGAAAAATCAAAGCTTACAAAAGAAGAATGGAAAGAATATTTTTCAGGACATTGGAAATTTGGCGGTGAAAAGCAGATAAATCATGAAGCTATGTTTCCAGAAGAGCTTCCAAAGAGACTTATAAAAATGTTTTCTTTTATTGGAGAAACGGTTTTAGACCCTTTTGTAGGAAGTGGAACTACCATAAAAGTAGCCAATCTTTTACAAAGAAACGCAATAGGATATGAAATAAACGAAAAATTTTTGGATATCATAAAACAAAAAATCTCGTTTAAAGATATTCTATTCACAAAAATTGATGTTATAAAACGAGAAACAAAAACAGAAGTTAAACCAATAGATTATACGCCTTCAATCCAAGACGTAAAGCCGGAGATAGACCCGAAAAAACTAAATTTTAAAAAAGATTCTACCTATAAAGTTATTGACATACTTAGTGAAGATACTATAAAGCTTAACACAGGACTTAATGTAAAGCTGTTAGGTGTAAAAATATTAGATAAAGAAAAATCCTTAGAATATCTTAAAAGCCATGTTCTAAAAAAAGAAGTTTTACTAAAATTTGATAAAAAACCTATCTTGAATGAAAATATGGTTTTTGCTTACGTGTATTTAAAAAATAAAATATTTATTAATGCTTACCTAATTAAATCAGGTATGGCAAAAACAGACACAGAGATAGATTTTAGTTTAAAGGAAAAATTCTTAAAACTTGAAAAGGAACTTATTAATGAGTAAAGAATGGATTTTAAACATAGCAACAAACAGATGGGGTTTGAATAAAAAAAATAGTGTAGGACCTGTGGCTGAATGGATAAGAGAATGTTCTCCAAAGAAAATAGAAGAATGGGAGAGTTGCTATAAGGATAAACTAAAAAAATTTTTAGAGAGAAAGAAAATTTATATCAAGCCAGATGCGTATTTAGAAGATTTAGGAAAAAAATTATATACAAAAATATCAGAGGTTTTAAAAAAAGAAATAGAAGAAGTATCTGAGGAAGATTGTATTGTTTATATTAAAAATTTAGTCATTAACAGAACCTTTGAAGGATATCAAACAGAAATTAATACAATTTACGGCATTTTAGAAAAAGAACTTGGAGTAAAGTTAATTCCTGCACCGAATAATTGGGATAGGTTATATAATGTTGATTTTTATATCCAAGTGAAAGATAAGTATATCGGAATTCAGATAAAACCTATATCGTACAATCAAACACCGGAAATTCACAAGTGGAAAGATCGGTTAGAAAAATCACACAAGAAGTTTAAAGAAAAATTCGGTAGAGATGTTTTTATAGTTTTTTCTGTAAAAAACGAAGCAGGCAGAAAAGAAATTTGGAATAAAGAAGTTATTGAAGATATAAAAAAAGAAATAGAAAGATTGAGCTAAACCATGTCCAGTAGAATAAAACATTATCTTATAAATGAAAAATACGAAGACCCGGGAATAGTCATAGAAATTCCTGAATTACAAGATTTTATACTTTTTGATGTTGGAAATATTTATAAGCTTGATAGAGATTTGATCAAAAAGATAAATAAAATCTTTATTACGCATACACATATGGACCATTTTATTGGATTTGATTTTTTACTTAGAAGTAAGCTTGGAAGGGTGCAAACTATTGAAATGTTTGGAATAGACCCTTTATCTTACAATGTTTTTTGTAAATTACAGGGCTATACTTGGAATCTTGTTGACCTTGAACCACAGATAATATTCAAAGTTAAATGTTTAAAAGATAACCTTTATCAATACTACGAATTTGACATTAAGAAAAAATTCGCAAACGACTTTATAAAAGAGGAAGAGGCTGATAGTGATATAATCTATGAAAATAGCCATTATAGAGTTAGGTATGCAGTTTTAGACCATAAAATCAAGGTCATGGGATATGCTTTTGAGTATAAAGACAGGCTTTTTCTAAAAAAAGAAAAAATCCAAGAGCTGCCACTGAAAGGAAAGGAGATAGGGCTTTTTAAACAGTGGCTTGAAAATCCAGAAAATCAGGGCAAAACCTTTAAAATCTTAGATAAAGAATATCCTTACGAATATTTAAAAGAAGAGTACAGCTACACTCAAAAAGGCATAAAAATTTCCTACATTACCGATGTAATTTATAGCCAAGAAAACAAGGAAAAGATAATAAACCTAGTTAAAGATTCAGATTATTTATACTGTGAATCGGTCTTTTTAGAAAGAGATAAGCAGCAGGCAAGTAAAGTATACCATCTAACAACGACGCAAACGGCAGAAATCGCAAACCTTGCAAATGTTAAAAACTTAATCGTTTTCCATTTTTCAAGAAGATACGGAAAAAATAAAGATATAGTATTAGAAGAAATCAGAAAATACTTTCCAAATGTTTCGTAATCTTTTATATCCATTGTCAGCCGTCTATTGGACAATAGCATCATTGAGAAGGTTTTTATATGAAAAAAATATAATAGAGAAAAAAAGACTGCCAAAGACTGTTATATCTGTTGGAAATCTTTCAGTTGGTGGCACAGGAAAGACCCCGATTACCATATCCATAAGTAAATACTTACAAAATCAAGGCTTTAAAGTTGCAGTTTTATCAAGAGGTTACAAAAGAAAATCAAAGGAAGAAATCATTAAATGTGATAATACTTTAAATACTGAAGCTTGCGGAGATGAGCCGTTTTTGATGGTTAAAAAAGGAATAGATGTTTTCGTAGGAAAAGACAGGTATAAATCAGGAATGTACGCTTTAAGGATTAAAGATTATGATTTTTTTATCCTTGACGATGGATTTCAGCACTTTCAACTTTTTAGAGATTTTAATATACTTGTTGTGGACGCAGGTAAGCCATTTTGGAAGGATAAAATTCTACCGGTTGGAAATCTTAGAGAACCAAAGAGCTTTTACAAGTATGCTGATGTTCTTTTGATTACAAGATATAAAGGACAAGCTGATGTTATTGATAAACTCAAAGAATTTGGAAAGCCGTTTTTTATTACTCAAGAAAGATTCGATGGTTTAATAGACTTAGATAATAACAAAATAGACTTTTCATTCTTGAAAGGAAAAAAAGTGTCTGTTATATCAGGACTTGGAAATAATCTACAGTTTTTTAATTTAGTAAAGTCTTTGTCTAAGCAGTATGATTTTATAATAGAAGAGTTTATAGACCTTCCAGACCATTTTGACTATAAAAATTTTAAGTTTGACCGAAATAAAACTTATATAACAACCGAAAAAGATTTAGTAAAAATAAACCAAAAAAATGTCTATGCTATCAGTTATGAAATATTAATACCTGAGGAGTTTTACAAGTTCATGATGGAGAGGATTCATGCAAGAGCAAAATCCGATTGATATAATCTTAAAGCTTGTTTTAAAAGGAGAGATAGACCCTTGGAATATCGATATTACTGTTTTAGCTGAAAAGTATTTAGAAGAAGTTAAAAAAATGTACATTCCGGATTTTCAAACTGTATCAAAAGTCCTAATCGTTGCAGCATTACTTCTGAAGATGAAAGCAGAAAGCTTAAAAATTGAAGATGAAGAAGAGAATGAAGATAAAACATCAAGAAAACGTCTTTTTGGAATAAAAAGATTTTATACAATAGAAGAACTTGCAATGATATTAAAAGAGTATACACAACCACCTTTAGATTACTCACCACCAAAAAGAAGCCCTTCGCAAAAAAGAGAGAGAAATTCAGCCAAAAAGATAAAAAAATTTGATTATCAACTACACAGAGCTTCATTGGAAGAAGCAATAAAATTCATAGAAGACTATCTTAAAGAAGTCCTACAAGTTATTAAATTTTCAGAATTTAACTTTCCAGATAAAACTCAAGCATTTGTAGCACTGCTATTTTTAAATTACGACAATAAGATAAATCTTTACCAGGAAGAACATTTTGGAGAAATATACATAGAGCCTGTTATGGTATAATCTTATACTTCGGGTGAGAAATTCAATAAAAGATTCTTCGCTTCGCTCAGAATGACGGATAAGGTTGCCGTTTTTCTGATGCCTATCATTCAACCTTTGACTGTCATCCCGAGACCGTAAGTCCGAAGGATCTCATTTTTAAATTTTATAAAAATATAATAACTTCTCACCCAAGGTATATATAGAGCCTATTATGGTATAATCTTATTTATGATAAGAGTATTTTACAGAGAAGGCTTAATAATAAAGTCAACACAGCTTAAAGAACTTGAAAAAATAGAGGATAAGTCTAAAATCTTATGGGTCGATATCTTCAATCCAACGGAAGAAGAGATAAAATGGTCTGTAGAAACTTTTAAGATTGAATTTCCATCGTTTCAAGAAAGAGAAGATATAGAAATAAGCTCAAGGTATTGGGAAGAAGAAGACAGTATAACGATTAATACATACTTTTTAATCAGAGAAGAAGAAAATGCATTTAACGATACAGTCTCTTTTATCATAAAAGACAATTACATCATCACCGTAAGATACAGAGAGCTAAAGACATTCAGAGAATTTGTAAGAAGATTACTTACCAACCCAAGCATCTATAAAACAGGATTTCATGTTTTCTCTTCTATTCTTGAGATCAAGATTGCATCAGATTCCGACGTTCTTGAAAATGTATCAAAAGAGATTTCAAAGCTTGGAAAAATCGTATCTTCAGGAAACTTAGATGTTACAGAAACAGTTTTTGAATCTATCTCTTACTACGAAGATTTAAACATGACCATCAGGGAATCTCTTATAGATAAGCAAAGGGTTTTATCTTCATTACTAAAAAGCTATAAAATTCCTGATGATGTTAGAGAAGAGTTAAGAATTTTAATCAAAGACGTAAACTCTCTAATTGATTACACTAAGTTTAATTTTGAAAGACTAAGCTATTTACAAAATACATTCTTAGGTTTGTTAAACATAGAGCAGAACAAAGTAATCAAAATCTTTACAGTTATAGCTACCATCTTTATTCCACCTACATTGATTGCAAGCATTTATGGCATGAACTTTGAATATATACCAGAATTACATTGGCATTATGGATATTTTTATGCCTTAATTCTCATGTTATTGTCAGCGTCTGTTCCAATTTTCTTGTTTAAAAGGAAAGGGTGGCTATGATAAAGAAGAAAATGCTTTTTTTGTTTATTGAAACCGTTGCATTTGTGTTTCTAATTATTCTTGGACTGTCTGTTATAAATTTTATCTATAAAAATGATATTATCCAAGACAAAGCAGACTTTTTTAAAGCTGTATGGGTTGTGATAGTTGTAACTTTATACAGTTCAAGCGTAATCTTTACTTTAAAATTAAAAGAGAAAGACCATGCTTTAGAGCAAAAAGAGCTAGAAGAAAGGTTAAAAGCTAAACAGCTTTATGAAGAAAGGGATTTTATAATAAACAGAAGAATAACACTTGCTTATGGAATAACTTTACTTTTTTTATTTTTTGCAGTTTTAACATCTGAGCTTTTAAGCTTTTTCTTTGATGAAGGTCTTTTATCGCCTGTTCAGCTTGCATTTCATACAGCAGCGTTTGTTGGATATGCGATTACGTTTAAGTATGTTTGGGAAAAGCAAGACTATATAGAGTATAAAAGTAGAGAGTTTATAAAGAAACAGATTAAAGAAGATGACAATTTAGTGGAGTAAAAGATGCCATACGTAGTAAGAGTAAGACAGAAATTTAACGCAGCACACTTTTTGACAGATTATCACGGACAGCCAGAACCATTACATGGACATACTTGGATGGTTGAGCTTTTTATAAGAGCTGATAAACTTGATAACGGCGGTATGGGATACGATTTTATAGAAATTAAAGAATTTCTAAAAGAGATTCTGCCGGACTATAAGTGTATGAATGATATATACGACTTTTCTCCAAGTGCTGAAAACGTGGCTAAGTACTTATATGATAAAATAAAAGAAAGATACCCAACCCTTCAAAAAGTGGTTGTTTGGGAAACTGAAGAGGGCGGAGCCGAATACTACGAAGAATGACCTTCCGCATAAGCCAACGCACCAAAAGCACCACTCCAACTTCCAAGCTTTGCCATATCAATTTTTAAATCTCTAAGTGGTAATGGAAAAATAAGATTTTTTGTTTTTTCTCTAACATTCTCTAAAATATCAGGATAATGTTCTATAATACCCCCTGCCAGCAGTATTTTGTCAGGATTGAATACATGAGCAATATTCATAATACCGGTTGATAAGTAATCACTAAACATATCAAAAGATTTTAAAGCTTTTTCATCTTTGTTCTTAGCAAGATTAACTATCTCAAAAGATGTTATCTTTTTTTCTGTAAGCATACAGTATATCCTTTCAAGTCCGTAGGAAGATACGTAAGCTTCTAAACAACCATTTCTTCCACAGTGGCATGGAAGTCCATTTTTTTCAACAGCAATATGACCTATCTCCATAGCACTACCAGAGACGCCGGAGAGGATTTTACCTCCAATTACAGCACCACCACCAAGACCGGTTCCAAGGGTCAAGCAGACAAGAATTTCGCTATCTTTGCCATTTCCGTAAACATACTCACCGTAAGCAGCAAGATTTGCGTCATTCTCTATAAACACTTTGATATTACTTTGATTTTCTATCTCATGCTTTAAATTTAAGCCTTCTAAAAATTTTAGATTTGGCGAGTTTGTAAGTTGACCGGATTTTTTATCAACAAGTCCGGCAATAGCTATACCAACTTTTAAAGCTTTGTGTTTTTCTAATATTTTAAGTATTTCATTTACAAAAGTTTTTTTATCCTGAAAATTAACGCTAATTTTCTCTTTAAAAATGCTATTATTCTCATCTTTGCCAACAACTTTTATAAAAGTCCCACCAATATCAATCCCAAGAACCAAATTTAGCTCCTAAAAATTTATTTGCTTTTTACGATTATTATAATATAAAAAGTTTGAAAGGAGAAATTCTAAAAGTTAGATTAGAAAAATTTGGTTTTTATGAAATTTAAAAATGAGATCCTTCGGCCTCAGGATGACAAAGAAAGTGAAAGTGTGCTAACGATTACCTTATTTGTAATTTTGCAGCAGGCGAAGAATCTCATTTTTTACTGAATTTCTCGCCCGACGTGTTTGAAAGGAATTGGATAGAATATTTATAAAAGCGGAGGTTCTAAAATGTCGCTATTGGCAAGTTTATCTATAGCAGGGCAAAGCTTATTAACTTTTCAAAGAGGAATAAACTCTACAAATAAAAATATATCCAACGTAACTACAGAAGGGTACAATAAAGAAACGCCAGTTTTTCAAGATTTACCAAAAAGCGGAGTATATCTAAACAAAATAATCAGGGCTTTTGACCAATCATTATTTAACAGGTCTATTTCTTTAAATCAAAGCTTAAATTCTGATAAAAGTTATAGCGGCATACTTGACAATATAGAAGATGTTTTTAACGATGCACTTGGCAGTGGATTTTCTGATGCACTAAATACATTTTTTAACTCCATAAACGATATGCTTATAAAACCTGATGATTTGGCTGCAAGGTCTCAATTTATAGCAAATGCTAAGGTTTTAGTTGGAAAAATAAGAAGCAGTGATAAAGCACTTGAAGACTTAAAACAGCAAACAGTTTTAAAAGTAAGGGACCAAGTTAATCAAATCAATCAGATTACCGAGCAGTTAGCAAAGTTAAACAATCTTATAAAAACAAAAACTCTTGATGTTGAATCTAGCAACGAGTATTTAAACGAAAGGGATAGATTAATAACTCAATTAAGCAATTTAATAGACACAAAGGTTGTGTTTAATGAAGATAACACTGTCAATGTATTTACTGCTAAAGGTTTCGGCTTGGTAGTTGGTATAACAAATACACAGCTTCAGTTTGAAACAGATCCAAACGGAAACGCTGTTATAAAATGGAATAATACAAATGATATAACAAAAGAGATACAAAACGGAGAGGTTGGTGGTAATTTAAAAGGAATAAATGCAATCAATGGACAGCTAAATAGATTAAATGACTTTGCAACTGTTTTAGCGAACGTGCTTAATAAAGTTCACAGTCAGGGCTATGGATTGGACGGAAGCACCGGTTTAAATTTCTTTGGAATTGACCCAAATTCTTCACTATCTAAAATAGATGCATCTAATATTATTGTAGCTATAGAAGACCCTAAGCAAGTTGCTTTGGCTACAAATAATGCATATTTAAATTCAGATAATACAAACGGTAAAAATCTTTTAGCTTTAAAAGATAGTATCAACGGCGTACTTGCACCTACCGAAGAAACAGCTTTAAAATCAAGTCTTAACGACCCAAACAATTATGACATCATTAAAAATAGTAAATTTTCAGAGTATTATAATTCACAACTTGTTGCTATCATTTCGTCTGAAAGTTCAAGAATAAAAACACAGATGAAAAATAACCAGTTTCTGTATGATGCCATAACAGAAAAGATGAAAAGCTTGACCGGTGTTAATATGGATGAAGAGTTGATTAATCTAACTAAACTTCAAAGGTCATACCAAGCTGCTGCAAGAATAATTACCGTTACTGATGAATTAATGCAAACGATTTTGAATATAGTTAAGTAATATGCCTTTGGGTGAGAGATTAGCGGTTTTTGTAAAAATTAAAAAAGAGATCCTTCGGACTTACGGTCTCAGAATGTTCTATGTTAAATGTCAAGTACAAAAATTTTCATCAAATGGTCTTCTGTTTTTTAATACACCATATGCTTGCCTTAATAGCTTATGTGCTA
>Ga0080004_1136687_pt1 | contig 13974 bp, 10 predicted proteins | sample WasSprMetagenome_FD_69207 | JGI IMG/M metagenome (GOLD analysis project Ga0080004, IMG submission 69207) | Sulfidic aquatic microbial communities from Washburn Spring, Yellowstone National Park, USA - WS (SPADES assembly) (version 2) | ecosystem: Environmental > Aquatic > Thermal springs > Hot... | reverse complement strand
AGCTCGGCGGGGCGAAGATTTATCTGAAAAGGGAGGACTTGCTTCATACCGGTGCGCATAAGATAAATAATGCGATTGGGCAGGCTCTCTTAGCGATGGAGATGGGGAAGAGGAGGATAATAGCGGAAACGGGCGCTGGTCAGCATGGTGTTGCCACAGCCACCGTATGCGCCCTATTTGGATTGGATTGCGTCATATATATGGGGGAGGAGGATATAAGGAGGCAGAAATTGAATGTATTTAGGATGAGGCTTCTGGGAGCGGAGGTCGTTCCGGTAAAGAGCGGTTCAAGGACCCTGAAAGACGCTATAAACGAGGCGTTGAGGGATTGGATAACTAATGTTGATACGACCCATTATCTTTTAGGTTCCGTCGTCGGCCCTCATCCCTATCCAACGATAGTGAGGGATTTCCAGTCCGTTATTGGTGAGGAGACGAGAAGACAGATTTTGGAGATTGAGGGGAGGCTTCCCGACTATCTAATAGCCTGTGTGGGTGGCGGAAGCAATTCCATTGGATTCTTCCATCCCTTCTTCAACGATAAGGAAGTCAAGTTCATAGGAGTGGAAGGCGGTGGCGATGAGAGGGGGCATTCAGCTTCCTTGGGGAAGGGTAGGGTAGGGGTTTTGCATGGCAGCAAGACCTATCTTCTTCAGGATGGGGAAGGACAGATATTGACTACTCATTCAATAGCGGCGGGATTGGATTATCCCGGGGTAGGTCCAGAGCATAGTTTCTACAAGGAGATAGGGAGGGCGGAATATGTGGCTGTATCGGACAGGCAGGCTCTTGAGGCTTTTGAGATTTTATCCCGCTTGGAGGGGATAATTCCCGCCCTTGAGAGCGCCCATGCGATTGCCTATTGCCTTGAGTTAGCCCCTAAATGTCCAAAGGACAGCGTGATAATAGTCAATCTCTCCGGAAGAGGAGACAAGGATTTGAGCGAGATAATGGAGGCGATGGAGCGATGAACAGGATAGATAATCTTTTCAAGGACAGGAAATTCGCTCATATCTTCTATCTAACAGTTGGGGAGTTTCCCATTGAGGAGGAATTGGAGATAATTAAAGCGGTAATTGAAAGCGGTGGTGATTGCCTTGAATTGGGAATTCCTTTTTCCGACCCTCTTGCCGATGGAGCCACGATTCAGGAGGCTATGCAGGAGGCTCTCAGGAGGGGAACTTCTTTGAAGGATGTATTGAAGCTGGTTGAGAGAATCAGGGAAAGTTCCGATATACCTCTTCTCTTGATGGGTTATTACAATCCCTTTTATCAATATGGGATAGAGAGGATTTGTAGAGATGCGAAGGAGAGGGGAGTGGATGGATTCATAATTCCCGATTTGCCGCCAGAGGAGGCGAAAGAACTGATGGAAAACGCTAAAAGATATGATTTGCGCACCGTCTTTCTTTTGGCGCCCACTAGCAATGAGGAGAGATATAGGATAGTCGGCTCTGCTACGACTGGGTTCATATATTATGTTTCCGTAAAGGGAACAACGGGAGAAAGGGAGGAATTGCCGAGGGATATAGAGGAAAAGGTTCCGAGGATAAAGGAGATAACGGGCAAGCCCGTTGTGGTTGGATTCGGGATTTCAAAGAGGGAGCACATTGATTGGTTGAGAAGATTCGCCGATGGAGCGGTGACAGGCTCCGCCCTCCTTCGCATTTTAAAGGAGCACAGAGATGATAAAGAAAGAATGCTCACAGAGGTTAGGAAGTTCGTCTCCGACCTCTGCAAGGATGATAAAATTGAGAGCTAAGCGAACTTCTCCGCTTCCTCCTTCGCTATCCTGACCGTTTCCCTCAGCCTCTCCGGCTGGTTTCTGCAGGTATGGATGTCCTTGAAGATAATCTCAACGACGCAATCCCTCGTCTTCTCAAGGGCATCCCTCACCATTTTCCTCACGAGTTCGCCATCAAATTGCTCCGCGGCGAAGATGGGAGCGGGATTGGGCTTCCAGGAGAAAATCGCCCTCTTGCCCAATCTCTCCGCTCCCTCAGCGATATCAACCCAGGGGCTCATAGAGAGTCGGCGGAGATGAGGGATGTGTTTGAAGATTATATCAACCTTCTTATGAAGAGGTTCGCAGCACCCATAAGAAGCCAAGCCGAACCTTGAGAGGAACTTCCCTTCGTATCGCAGGGCGAATTCCTCATGCATAGCGGGGGAAACGCAGGCAAATATCTGGGTTGTGGCGTGCCCCCAAAGGTCCTTAGTTCTTATATGAACGCCGTCAAAATCGGGTTGAGGGAGCTCGTCGGTGAAGCCCAAACCACCAGAGCCACAGTAATGCGCTCCGTTGTTCAAGCTCAAGACATTCTCCCGCTCGTAGAAATCAAGCATCTCCAGCCAAGCATCTGTCAAAAAACTGAGGGCACGATGAAGCCATTGGGGGCGTTCAATCATATCCACGAATAATTGGTCAAATCCCCGCCAAGTGGCGAAGTCATCTATGATGGAGAACCAGAAATGAGCTGGACCCCTTTTCTCAACTTTCAAAATATCTCCAACCAAATCGCACAGTTTCTCGTAATGCTCCTCCGTAGCCTTCCAATCCACCCACAGCTTTGGCTTCTGCAATTTCTCCAAATCCTTTTCCTCATTAATCACTGGCTCATATTTAACGGCTCCATAGGGGTCATCAGGGGCGGTCGTTTGAGGGGCGATGCCAAATCCTGTGTTATGAATGTAGATGGGTGAGGCGATTGTATCGGTTATAACGCTATCGTCTTGGAGGAACTCGGCATAGTAAAGCCTCATTCTTAGGTCATATTCAACGCCTCGGCAGAAGGGGTCGGAGCAGGAGAGGCTTTCCCAGGGAAGAAGTTCTCGCCAGGAGCCTTCCGGGAAAATGAGAACGAGCGGTCTTATCCTTTTTAGGGAGTTATGCTGCTTCCATATCCTCGCCATCTCCTCCTGGCGAGGCTGGTGGGCATATTCAGCTACCCGCTTCGCTAAATCCCTTATTAAGATTACATCTTTTTCGGGAAACTTTCCTAAACTCTCTCCCATATGGGAGGGATGCGCTCCTTTCCCGCTGGTCCTAAGACGATGGGCTTGATGCCGGCTATCTCGCAGAGGTAGGTGAGAGCTCGCACTTTGTCTCCGAGAACCGCTAAGATGTGGTTGCAGGGGAAGACGCTGACGAATTCTTCAAAGGAGCAATTGAGGCGGGCGTGGACATGGGGCCAGGTGGGATTGGTTTGCTCGTTGAGGGTTCTCCTTTCCTCTTCGGGAAGGTCAAGGCTCTCGCCGGGAACGATAACCATATATGGCTTGTCGTCCCAGAGCCCCAATCTCGCGAAGGTCAATTGGCAGGGAGCTGCATCAAAGGAGACGGAGGCTCCACCCGCCTTGAAGTAATACTCAAGCGCGGGATAGAAAGTGATTTTCTTGAAGTTGTCCTCAGGATTGAAACTCAATGAGGCATAAAAGCTGGCGTGATTTCCCGAGTTGCAGAAATCCCAGAGGTCCCTATCGGGATGATAGAGGCGAACATCCATAAAGAGAACAGGTAGCCCACCGCTTATATATTTCAGAAGTTGCATAGTCATCGCAGCGTAGGAATCGGCTTCCGTAGCGCAGACGGTGGGTTCTTTCGGACCATTCCAATCGTAGGGGTCGTTCATAAGCATCTCGGGGACATCTCCCAGGCAAACATATTCCGTCAATTCCCTCTGTCCCTTCAATCCGCAGAAATCAAATCCCTTTTCCTCGTTGACCATTCGCATAGCAATATAAAGGCGAATCTGCGTCTTGAGAGTCTCTGGCGTAAGCATCTTGCCATCGTATTTTATCCTATCGCCCAATAGGTCGGTGAACCACTTAAATCCCTTCTCAACTTCCGCATCGCTGACCTCTTCCATCCTCTTAACGAGGAGAAGTTGGTCTATTTGCCTGACCGTCGTGCCGAAGGTCTTGAGGGTGGGAACGAGATGGAAGTAGCCGGTCTCCATACCCATTGAGTGTCCGCCATAGCAGCCATAGACCTCGTTTTGGATTGTGGTATAGGCTAAGCTCGCTCGGCACCAATCTATCACCTTCTTCTGCGTTTCCTCATCGTCTATTTCCCCGATTATCCTGTGGGTCCTTATACCCGCTTGGCGAAGAGCTCCATCAGTTGCGAGCAAGCCTACATTGCCGGGGAATTGCCCATTGTTGTTGGAGAGGCTTAAAACTGGAACCTTGCCAAGGCTATTGAGGAAGGGCCAGGCGAGGAAGGGGAAATCCCAGACATTGTAGAGCATTATAACCTGCTTGCAATTAGCCCTCGCCAATTCCTCGCCCATCTCCTGAGCAACTCTCACGCTCGTTATTATCTTTGAGGCTACGATGACCTCCGGAGTCGTCCCATCAACATTTTTCAGCTTCTCCCTGATAAGCTTCGCCCATTCCTGACAAACCCTCATATTCTCGGGGTTATTAGCCCTCCACACATGCTCCCTTTCATCGTTGAGCATTACGATGCCGATATTGGTGCTCTTCATAATCTATCTACCTCCTTTCTCTATCCCTTAATTATAGCCTCCAAAGCCTTTGCGGTTTCAAAAATCAGAAGTTCGGGATGGAATTTATAGGCGGGAAGCTCGGCTGTAATGAAGCCTTGATAGTTAATTTCCTTCAGCGCCTTGCTTACCTCTGGCCAATTCACATCTCCTTCCAATAGATTTACGAATCCATGGATGTTCCCCGCGGAGAGGCGGAAGTCCTTGACATGAACTGCCTTTATCCTCTTTCCCAATATCCTTATCCATTGCTCTGGGAAACCGAAATTCAGGACATTGCCAACATCAAAGTAAGCTCCAACCCATTCGCTTTGAAAGGAATCAATGAAATCCCGCATCTCCAATGGCGACATAAACATCTTATTCCAAACATTCTCCACACCGATATAGACCTTGTTCTTCTCAGCCTCGTCTATGAGTTGCTTGATGCCTTCCCTTGCTCTCTCTATGGCAACATCGTAGGGCTCCTCTGGGGATACAGTGCCCGGCACCAAGAGGAGGACATCCGCTCCGAGCCAGCGGTTGATGCGAAGGCAAATCTTCGTCAGCTCTATGGATTTCTCCCTCATTGCGGGGTCAGGAGAGGTCAATCTCACCTGCCAATGGAAGCCGGGAAGGGTTGTTCCCAGCATAATTCCCGCTTTTTCCGCTTCCTTTCTGAATTCTTTAGCTTCTTCCTCGCTTATGGAGAGGGAAAGAGTGTAGGGAGGATTTGCCTTCTCCCCGATTATCACCTCTACTCCATCCAAACCTGCTTCCTTAGCAAGCTGGAAGAGTTCCTTTGTGGATAAATTCGGCGGAAAAGCCCAGACATTGATGCTTTTTTTCATCTCATTTTCCTCCTTTCAAAATTTTTTCTCTATAAAAGGCAATATGCCTTTGCCTTCCAAAGCCATTTTACCTCCCCAAAGCCCTACTATAGCTCCACCGATCACATCCCTCGTTCGATGAGCTCCGGACTGCACCCTCGCTATCGCCACACCGGTTGCCAATAGATAATAGATCAACTTGTTCTCCGGGTGGTAGTGAGAGAGGACGGTGGCGCTGGCGAATGATACAGAGGTATGACCTGAGGGGAAGGAGTCGTAGGATTCTCCGTTGGGTCTCTTGCTGTGGGTTAGATATTTCAAACCCAGGGTGGCAACGCCAGCGGTCAAAAAGGCGTTTAAACAGTCGTCTCCGCAATTTTCTTTACTTTTGATACAGGAAGGCTTAAGAAGGAGGGAAATCGCTCCTATGGTTTTTGTTTGCAAACTGGTATGCTCTAACAGGAGTGAAAGGGCGCCAATGGCTTTGGTTTGTGAGTTTGAGTCCTCCAGGAAATCCTCTGAGTGCTTCAGAAGAAGCGATAGCCCGGCAGTGGTAGCTCCATTGCCTAAGACATTAAAGGTTCGGATAAGTTTTTCAGGCATTTCCCACGCAAGAGCAAATGCGGAAAGCAGAAGAAGGCAGAATACAAGCTTCGTCATCCTCTTATCAGCACTTCAACCTTTCCCAGCAGTCCGGAGGGCTTGGGTTCTCCCACTATGAGATTTTGCATCGTGTTGGCGACTTCAATCTCCAATAGGTTTTCTCCCTCCTTCACGAAATTCGTGATATCTACCTCAAATGGCTCCCAGAGGCGAACATCCACAAGCTCACCGTTGACCTTTATTCCCGCAAGCTCTCCAACCTTCTCCAACTTAACGACGACATTCTTTCCCTCAAGCTTTCCTATGTGTATTTTCTGGGAATATATGGCTATGCCGGAGTAGAAGGGATAGCCGAAGGTGGTCCAGCATTCGCCAAGCCTTGCCTCGCCAGGCTCCTTGGTTATTACCCATCCTTCATCTTTCCTCTTGAGGGCGAAATCACCGATGAGAATCGGCGGGTGAGCTAAATTAACCGGTTCATACAAGCCAGCCGCGCATCTTATCTCTATTTCGTTCACGCCTTCCTTCAAAAGGGAGGAAACATCGGCTGAGAACATAAACCTATCAAGGTAATCGTCAGGCTCCCAATTTTTCACCTGCTCACCATTTATCAATATCTCAATGTGCTTTGTGGTGCTCTCGTTCCAAACGGGCTCGTTTATCCCCCCATCCATAATCAACTTTGCCTTTTCTGGAACCGCTTCAACCTCAAGGCTCGTCTTATATATGTGGAGATAGATGTCGCTATCCCTACCTGTGACCCTGGAGGACATCTCATATCGCCAGTTCCTCAGGGGAAGAGCATTGGGTTTTGCGGTCTTGAATTGCCATTTCTCCTGCAGGAAAACGGATTCCTCTTGGGAGAAGATCTTCTTTTCCTTGGGCATAAGCTCCTGAGGAAGTTCATCTTCAAGCGATATGAGCAAGGAATTGTTGGGAGGCAGGGTTATATCCAAAATTGTTTTGCCCTTCTTCTCCTGCCATTTAAATGGGAAGGGTTCCAGCTTTCCGCTCTCCGCGTTCCAGACAAGGGGAATCCCACCCTCCGATAGCTCTGCCTGGAAGCTCACTTGTCTCTCCCTTGATGTATTAACGAAGAAGTAAAAGCTTCTCTCTCCCTTCATATAATGAAGGGAAACGATGTCCCTTGCGGGTTTCTTGTCCTCAAGCACCAACATATCTGGTTCAATGATTTCGCTTAAAATAGAGAAGAGCTCTCGTTCCAATTCCTCTTGGGGGAGGTCGTGGGCGCCTCTTATGAAGATAGCTTCGCCCTTCTCGTGCTTCTTCCTGTAAATCTTCTTTTCCATTCCCTCAGGATTCAACCTGGCTTCTTCCGGTTCCACGCCGAAGAGGAAGCTCAGTCTATCCAATAGCTCACTGTCTTCGCCCGCCTCAAAGGATGCGTGGGGAAGAGAGCCCAGAGCGATGACCTTCCCATCCTCCGCAAGATAATCCTCTATTACTTCCACGGTTTCCCAAGATAGCATTGTGAGGGTGGGGAGCACCAGGACCTTGTATTCCTCAAGCACATCCGAGCAGGTCTCATCCATTATCCAGATTCTGCCCCTTTGGAAAAGAGCTCTTTGTTGAAGGATTTCCTCGGAGATATAATCAAAGTCGAAGCCAATTCTCAGGAGCGCCTCGCTCGTCTTGTTGAACCCGAGGATGATTTTCTCCGTTTCCTTTGTTGGTTGAGGAGTGATGGAAGCCCACATAGATTTAATGGGATAAAGGACGGCTACATCGGCGATATGATTGCCGTGTGAGAAGATATAGCTGAGGCGAGCTACATAGTCTGCGAATTTCTTATAATATTTCCAGAAGGGAGCGCGATAGAACTCATCTGGTGGGCATTCCCACTTCCTGAATCCCTGAATGGAGTAATAGAATGCGTGAGGCATAATCAAATTGACACCCATAGCTATGAGCCAATCAGCGAGCCATTTCAATGTGTTTAGGGATATCCCCCATTGGGAAGCCAAACCGAATGCTTCGCACATAACCCTTGGCTTTTCCAAAAGATGGGCGGCGGAGGAGGCGAATTTCGGACCGACGAGATTGTTCAAACCCCAGGGCGTATCCGGTTGAGGCCAGGTGAGCTCGCAAAGGAGGTCAACTCCTCCGAAGTGCATATATTGAGCGCCTCGGAAGAAATCTCCCTGATGGCGCGTATGGTGATAAAGTTCGCCCTCCGAAAGGACATGTCCAACGAAATTGAGGTTTACCTTATCGCAGAATTCATAAATCTGCTTGAAGAAAGCGGAGACATAGGCTTCCGTTGCGGTATCTCGGAAGTGGGCTCGGACCATAGAGGTTAGAGGTCCGACATCCTCAAAGAGAGCCGGTAGAGCCTTATAGAGGGAATATCCGAATCTTCTCTCAAAAAGGGAAGGGAGGCTGGCTGTCCAGGGAATCGCCTCAGAGGGATTGTAATCCATAGCGGGTTCATCGGTGAAGATCCCCCAAACAGTGGAGCCGAATTCGTCCTTGAATCGTTTCGCATATTCCTTATGGGTCAGCTCTATGAATCTCTTTATTGCATCGGGGTTTAAAGTATCAACAGCTGAGCCGAAAAAGAGACCGGAGGTGAGGTATCTGCGGGAGAAAACATAGACCCTAAAATCGCTTGTTCGAGGAGCTTCCCATTCAAATACATCGTCCTTCACAAAATCGTTGAGGAGGATACCGCCATTGTAAAAGTTCTTAATCTTTCCATCCTCCAATGGGAAGGCGACAACAGCGACGAGCTCGTCCATCTTATTTATCCTCAGGGAAACCTTTTCTCCTGCCTTTATTTCCAACCTATGGGCTAAGTATAAGCCGGACATTCTGTAGGAGGGATTTTCCGCCACAATCTTGCCATCGGCGTTGCCGGAGGGCCAGTTGTTCTCGTCGTATAGATAGGCTTTCATATCCAATTTCTTCGCCGTCTCTATGCAGGTGCGGATTCTCTCAAACCATTCCTCGGAAAGATAGGGCGTGAGGAGCCCGTGGCGAGCGTGAAGGATGAATCCATCCACCCCTTTCTCATGCATCTCCTTGATTTGCCTTATCAATTCCTCATCCCTTAAATCCCTGTTCAAAAACCAGAAGGGAGCCAAGCGATACTCACTTGTTGGATTTTGAAACTCCCTTTCCATATCTTCGTTCATCTAAAATCCCTCCTTTAAGAGGTTTTGTTTTTACTTATTGTAATTATACGCGAAATCAAGTCAAATAAAAATTTAAAAAGTCTTTAATAGAATAAGGGCAAGGAGGGTTGCTTCCTCCGGGGAGATATCATCCTTTTCCATAAAGAAGTTCGCAACAGCTCTTTCCTCCTCGCTCAGCTTTCCCCAATCGGAGAACTTCGCCAATCTCTCGGCGAATTTCTTGTAATTTCCTTCCCCGAAATGGCGTAAGGCGAGCATTATTGCCCTTCTAATCCTTCTCTTACCCCTACCGACCCTTCTCAATATGCTCTCCATACGCTGGTATAATGTCAGCCGGTCCAAAGAGAGCAAGGGGTAGATATTTATTCCCATCAATTTCCCAATAGAATAAATCCATTGCCTTTTGAAGAGGGGAGATTTAAGCTTTCCCCTGATGCTCAAAAGACTGTTCAATGCGGATTTCTCTCCCGATTTAGCCAGATGGTAAGAAATGTGTGCTAAAATTTCCTCCCCTTCCTCTCTCTGCAGAAGGGAAAGCAATTCTTCCGTACCGAGTGATTCCAATCTATAAGTTTCCTGAAGACTTATCTCTTTTTTCACTCCCAACTTCTCCAAAGCCTCATAGACTTCCTTTGCGAACGCTTTCTCGGTTTCTGAATATCTTTCAAGTGGCTCAATCGCCTTCTCATTGCCTATCTCTCCCAAAGCTATTATAGCTTCCCGCCTCACCTCGGGATTAGGGTCTTGAAGAAGATTTATCAACCCATCGATTGCGAGGGAAGAGCGAGCCGATGCCAATGCACTTATAGCTTTTATCCTTTTTTCCTCTTTTCCGCTGCCAAGCAGGGAGAGCGCCCTGAGAGTCTCTATTGGTTTTCTCGGCACAATATCTTTGACGAGCTCCAGGGGAGATTCTTCCTCCCTATATTCCTTGATAATTTTGAGAAGGGAAAGGGATAGAAGACGCAAAACTGTGGAGAGAGTGAAGAGGATTTTGATATTGGTTAAATCCAGAGCTAAAAACGAGATATGAAAGCCCTTAAGGGCATTAACTATCAAACCTCCGAGGAACGGGGATACAGCTCCCGTGAGGGAGACGAAAGCGGAATGGACACCCACATAGGACATCCTTTTAAGTGGAGGGGAGAACATAAGGAGGAGATTGAACTGGGTTAACATGATACCCGCCCAGATTGCGCCGGCGAAGATGTTAACAAGATAAAGCAGAACGAGGGAAAAGATGGGAAAGCGAGGGGTCATAAATATGTAGAGAAAGGGGATGAGGGAAGCGAAGAGGCTTGTTAAAAGGAGGATGCTTTTATTTGAATACCTATCGGCGAGGTAGCCGAAAAGGGGTTGAGCAATGAGCCCTGCTATCCCTGAAGAGATGGAGACGAGGACAATCGTTGTATAGGAGAGATGAAGATATTTGAGCATAAAAACGGAGAAGAATTGACCGGGCATTATAACTGCGAAATTCCAAAGGGAGATAAAAAAAGTGTAGAATTTGAAATTTTTATCCTTAAGGGGGAGGATGAGTTCGTGGAGGAGGGAGAGCTCTTTTTGAGGTTCTCTATATGGTTCTGGTTGGAGGAATATTATGATTATTTCAACTATGGCGAAGAAAGTTGCGGTTGCAAAGACGATTGGAAAGGCTATCTTTTTGGGCAATATATCCACGAGCCTCCCCATAGATAAGGACACAACCATTCCCGCCAATCCCGCATACATATTTCTGCGTGCGAAGTAGCGTCCCCTGATATCCTCGGGAACGACATCCCCCAACCAGCTGATATAGGGTGGATTAGTCATAGAGAGAAAGAAATTGGCGAAGGTGTAAGAAGCGAAGAAAAGGAATAAGGAATAAGAGAGGGATTTGAAGAAGGGAAGGAGGATAATTGGTATCCAAAAGAGGATGGAGAAGATGTAAAATATGTTGGTGAAGAATTTTCTCGTCAGTTTGGATTTCTCCGCCCAGAAGGAGGCAAGGGGTTGAACAACGCCCGCTAAGACGGGAATTGCTCCCAATAAACCTATTTCCAAGCTCTTAGCTCCCAGATAAAGGGCGAACCCCGTTATGAAGACTCCGGTCCACAAGCTGTAGGCGCAGGTGCCTATGATTGCTCCCCAATTGAATAGGCGTAGCGCCTTCGCTGTTTCTTGATGAGAAAGGGTTGTCTTAGCCCTCACTTTCTTTGACTATATGGAAAATCTTGACCGCTAATTCAAGAATTTGTGGGAGGCTATTTAAGGGGAGCATCGTCGCTGAATCGGAGAGAGCCTCCGTTGGCTCGGGATGGGTTTCAAGGAATATCGCATCAACGCCAACCGCACAAGCGGCTCTTAATAGGTAGGGAGCCATTTCCCTATCTCCGCCCGAGATTCCCTTTCCTGCTCCTGGCATCTGCACGCTATGCGTGGCATCGAAAACAACAGGGTAGCCGAAGCTTTTCATAATGACTAATGAACGAAAATCCACCACCAAATTATTATAGCCAAATGTAGTTCCTCTCTCGCAGAGAAGGATATTCTTATTTCCCGTGCTTTCAATCTTCTCAATCACATATCGCATATCCCAGGGAGCGAGAAATTGCCCTTTTTTAACATTTATCGGCTTTCCCGTCCTGCCAGCGGATAACAAAAGGTCTGTCTGCCGGCAGAGAAAGGCGGGAATCTGTAATGCGTCAACGACTCTGCCCGCTATGAGGGCTTCCTCGGGAGAATGGACATCGGTGAGGATGGGAACTCCAACCTTTTCCCTAACGGTTTGCAGTATCTCCAGTCCTTTTTCCAGCCCCGGTCCCCTAAATGAGTGGATGGAGGTTCTATTGGCTTTATCATAAGAGGATTTAAACACATAGCCTATTCCCAATTTACCACATATTTCCTTCAACTTTGATGCAACATTGAGGCAGAGCTCCTCGCTTTCAATAACGCAGGGACCCGCTATTAAAGCAAGTCTACCTCCGCCTACTATGACATCTCCGATTTTCACCTGCATCCCAATAGCTTCCTCACCCTTTCCAAGTCCTCGGGAGTGTCAACGCCGACCGGGCTATAATCAACGAGCACGATTCTAATTTTGAACCCGTGTTCCAAAGCCCTCAATTGTTCCAAGGACTCTGTCTTCTCCAGGGGAGTTTGGGGTAGGGAAACGAATTTGAGGAGGAAATCCTTTCTATATCCATATATTCCGATGTGCCTCAATGTGGGAGCGATTGGGTTGCGATAGAAGGGGATAGGAGAGCGGGAGAAGTAAAGGGCTATTCCTTTCTGGTCAGTCACTACTTTCACCACATTGCTATTTTCCCTCTCCTCCTCGTTGGCAATGGTTGCAGCCGAGGTCATAGGGATTTCCTCATCGCTTTCCATTAAAGCTTCCGCTACTTTATCTATGACCTCTGGTGGAATTAGGGGCTCGTCTCCTTGGATATTTATGACGAAATCGCAATCGATTTGCCTCGCCACCTCAGCACAGCGGTCTGTTCCGGATGGATGAGTGGGAGAGGTCATAACAGCTTTGCCACCAAATTCCTCAACAGCTTCCAAAATTCGCTCGTCATCTGTAGCCACTATTACATCCTCTAAAAGCTCGGATTTCCTCGCTTGATCGTAAACATATTGAATGAGGGGTTTTCCGCAGATGTCCGCTAATGGTTTTCCAGGCAAGCGAGTTGCCGAATAGCGGGCGGGAATTATGCCTATGATTTTCATTTCTTGCAGTACCTCTCCAGTATTGTTTTTATTATATTGCTTGTTGATTTTCCTTCAACTCCCTTGGCTATCATAACCTCTCCTCCCAATGAGCGAACCAATTTAGCCTCGGGAAGCTCATCGGGGGATCGATAATCTCCGCCTTTAATATGGACATCGGGCTTTATCAACCTGATGAGCTCATCGGGAACGGTTTCCTCAAAGATGATGACGAAATCCACCATCTCCAAGGATGCCAATATCTCCGCTCTCTCTTCCTCTCCCATAATCGGTCTGTTTTCTCCTTTAATTTTTCTAACCGATTCATCGCTATTCAAACCAACTATTAGGATGTCGCCTTTGCTTTTCGCTTCCCTTAAATAGCGGATATGACCCAAATGGATGATGTCAAAACAACCGTTCGTGAAGACTATCTTCTTTCCCTCCGCCCTCAATCTCACTACTAAATCAGCGATTTTCTCCCTTTCAATTATCTTTCCCATATTCATTCCTGCTGTAGTTGGTCCACAAGCTCCAGCATTTCCTTCGGAGTTGGCTGGGCGGTGCCAAGTTTTCTTACGACGACGGCTGCCGCTATGCTCGCTACCTCCATTGCTTCCCTTAGAGAAGTCCCCGCCTTCAAACTCAAAGCCAGCGAAGCCATAACCGTATCGCCAGCTCCCGTTACATCGTGAACTTCCGTAGCCAATGCAGGAATGTGGATTTTTTCATCCTCTTTGTAAAGGCACATCCCCCTTTCGCCCATCGTTATCAAGACTCCTTTCACCTCAAATTGCCGCAGGAGCTTCATTCCCACCTCATCTATGGGGAGGGATTCCGTGGCATCGCCGACAGCGTAGCGGGCTTCCTTCTCATTTGGGCAGAGAAGGAAGGCACCCTTGAAAAGGTTGATATTCTGGGGCTTTGGGTCTACTATAAGCATTGAATCGGTTTGCCTGCTTATTTCAACGAGCAGTTGGGCAACCTCCGGGTGGAAGAAGCCCTTATTGTAATCAGAAGCTATTATAGTGTCTTTGTTTGTAGTTAGTTTATTAATTTTCTCCTTCACTTTAGCTAAAACCTCACCATCAATTGGCTTCCTGCTCTCCCTATCTATCCTCACGACCTGCTGGGTATGAGCGATGATTCTATTTTTGCAAGTTGTTGGACGGGATGGGTCTACGACGATTCCTTGGGTATCTATAT
>Ga0080004_1189658_pt1 | contig 13976 bp, 14 predicted proteins | sample WasSprMetagenome_FD_69207 | JGI IMG/M metagenome (GOLD analysis project Ga0080004, IMG submission 69207) | Sulfidic aquatic microbial communities from Washburn Spring, Yellowstone National Park, USA - WS (SPADES assembly) (version 2) | ecosystem: Environmental > Aquatic > Thermal springs > Hot... | reverse complement strand
GGCGCCGGGGGCCCCGGGGCCGGGGGGCGCCCGGGGGGACGGGGGCGGTTACGCCGCCGGCGGCGTACGGGCCGGGACGGGCGGCGGGGAGCCGGGAGCGGACGGCGTCCGGGTCCGCATAACCGCCTTTGCCCCCGCGGCCGCGCCTTCCTCCGGGCCCGGCGGGTCCTCCCCCGACGGGACAGGGCCCGTCGTGCGAGCGGCGGACGGCGGCCCGGCCGACGCGGCCGGGAGCGGCACGGCACCGGCGGCGGCGCCGGGCGAGACGACGCGGGAGCAGGTACCCGTGGCCGGGCCCCTGCCCGCGGGGCGTGACCCCGCCGCGGCAGGCGGCGCGGCCGGCGAGGGGGCTGCGGCACCGGCGCGGGCTGAGGCGGCCGCGGGCGAGGTGCCGGGCCCTGCCGGGGAGGTTGCGCCGGAGCGGCGCCGGGGGGTTGGCGGGCCGGAACCGGACGGAGCCGCTCGAGAGGCTCGCGGTGAGGCCGGTGCGGGGGTGCTGACCGCGGGCGGGCCGCGGACGGACGGGGCCGGTGCCGCCCACGCGGGCGGGGAGCGGACCGCGGTACGGGAGCCGGGTGCGGAACCGCAGACCGGGCTTGAGCCGGGCAGGCACTGGCCGGGTCACCGGCCGGCGGAAGTTGAGGTGGAGGTTGACGCCGGCGACCTGGGTCAGGTGACGGTGCGGGTGGCGGAACGCCACGGCACGGTGGCCGCGCGCTTCCTGGTGGAGGGGAGCACGGTGTCGCACCTCCTGCAGCGGAACATGCCCGAGTTGCAGGCCCGCCTCGAGCAGGCTGGGCTGGTGCCCGGACAGCTCGAGGTCTCCCTGGGTGGCCCGGGCCAGCGCGGCCGGAGGGGGTCTGCCGACCGCGGGCAGGAGCCCCCGCGCGTGGAAGGGACGGGGCCCGTTTCCCAGCCGTCGCCCGGCCGGGGCGTCTCGGCGCGGACGGGTGCGGTGGTGGCCCGTGCGGGCACGGGCCGGGGAGTACTGGACGTGTTCATGTGAAAGGCGGTGGTACTGTGCAGGTGACTGGTGTGGGTGACTCCCGCGAAGCGGTGAGGGTTTCCGCCGGGGTCACGGACAGGCTGGGCAGCCGGGAATTCCTGCGCCTGCTGGTGGCGGAACTCCAGCACCAGAACCCGCTCGAGCCGCTCAAAGACCGGGACTTCATGGTGCAGCTCGCCCAGTTCAGCAGCCTGGATTCCCTGCACCGCATAGAAGCCAGCCTGGCGTCGCTGGGCGAGACCCAGCAGGCCCTGCTCTCGGAGAGCCGGAAAATCCTGGGGGGCATCGAGGCCGGCGCCCAGCGCCTGGAGGAGATCCGGGCGAGCCTGGAGACCCTGCGGCGCATCGAGGACCACCTGGCCAGGCTGGCGGTGGCGCTGGGCGCGACGGAGGTGGCGCAGCCGTGAACGTGCGCGGGGCCGCGGGGGTGCCACGGGCAGAGCCCGGGCCGGCCGTCCGGCAGGTGCCGGGCGGGGCTGCCGCCCGAGCCGCCGGTTCCGGTGCGGCGCCCGCGTCGGTGTCCTTCGCCCAGGTGCTGGCGGAGACCGCAGCCGGGTTGCGCATCTCCGAGCACGCCCGCCAGCGGCTGCGTTCGGCCGGGTTCGGTCCCCAGGACCTGGAGCCCGTGGGCCGGGCGGTGGAGAAGCTGGCCGCGCGCGGCAGCCGGGAGTCCCTGGTCATGTACCGGGACGCCGCCTTCCTGGTGAGCGTCAGGAACCGGACCCTGATCACGGTGGTTCCCGCCGCGCGCATGCGGGAGCAGATCTTCACCAACATCGACAGCGCTGCCTTCGTGAGCAGCGAGGATAGTCCTTCCGGGGCTGGACCCGCATGGGAGGCCACCGGAGAAAGGAGGGCATGACCCATGTTGAGGTCACTGTTCGCAGGCGTGTCGGGCCTGCGCAATCACCAGATCCGCATGGACGTGATCGGAAACAACATCGCCAACGTCAACACGGTGGGGTTCAAGGCGGGACGGGCCACCTTCCGGGAGATGTTCAGCCAGCTGCTGGCCGCCGCCTCCGCCCCCCAGGGCGGCCGCGGAGGCACCAACCCCCTCCAGGTGGGCCTGGGCGTCTCGCTGGCCTCCATCGATACCCTGCACGAGCAGGGCAACCTGGAGGCCACCGGCGTGGCCACCGACCTGGCCATCGACGGGGCGGGCTTCTTCGTGGTGACCGACGGGCAGCGGCGGTTCTACACCCGGGCGGGCGCCTTCTCCTGGGACGACAGCTACAACCTGGTGACCCCCTCGGGCCTGAAGGTGCTGGGGTGGCTCGCTCAGGACGGCGTGCTTCCCGCCGACCGCACGGCGGTCAACCTCAAACCCATCTCCCTCGCGGACGTGCAGTCCATCCCCGCCCGCGCCACCAGCGAGATCAAGTTCGCCCGCAACCTGGACGCCTCCGACATGGGCACCTACACCCTGTCCAGCAGTTCGCTCAACCTCACCCTGTCGGACGGGACGACCAGCGTCACCCGCAAGGTCACCTTCGAACTCAGCCCCACCAGTGAGTTCAACAAGTGGCGCTGGCACCTCGCCGGCGACGGCGTCCAGTTCTCGGCGGCCGATGGTTACATCCTGTTCGACGACGCCGGAAAGGTGTACCGGGTGACCGATCTGGCCGGCACGGACCTGCCGGACCTGGACGGCGATGGCAAACCGGACGTCGAGGTGCGGGACACGGCCAATACCGCGCTGTCCGACTACATCGACTTCCCTCAGCCGGGGGTCGATGCCAAGAGGTCCTGGACCATATCGGGGAGCAATGCTCCGGCTCAGCAGATCACGGCCACGTACGCCGATGCCCGCAGGGTGACCTCCATCACCGCCATAGGGGCCAAGGGCGAAACGTACAGCGTGATCACCACCTTCACCAAGGTGGGTGACAACCGCTGGAGCTGGGCGGCCACGGTGAAGGGATCGGCCGGTGAAGACATACCGGTCAAGAGCGGTACCGGGACAGGTGAAGTGGTGTTCGACGTCACGGGCAAGGTGGCTCGGGTCACGGGGGACCAGCTGAGCTTTCAGGTGCCGGAATACGCTGCGCTGAACATCACCATGAACTTCTACGGGCTCACGCAGTACGCCACGGGCTACACCGCCCTGGCTTCGGAGCAGAACGGGTACGGCCCGGGCGAGCTCGTGTCGGTGACGGTGGACACCAAGGGGGTGGTGATGGGGTCGTACTCCAACGCCCTCTCGTGCCCGCTGGCCCAGGTGGCCCTGGCCAGCTTCTCCAACCCGGCGGGGCTGGTGAAGCGGGGCGAGACCCTGTTCGAGGAGTCGGCCAACTCCGGTGAGCCCCAGGTGGGCGATGCCGGCACCGGCGGCAGGGGCACCATCGCCCCGGGCTCGCTGGAGATGTCCAACGTGGACCTGGCGCAGGAGTTCACCAACCTGATCATCACCCAGCGCGGGTTCCAGGCCAACTCGCGGGTGATCACCACCGCCGACGAGATGCTGCAGGACCTGGTGAACCTGAAGCGGTGATGCCCGCGTCGCGCCGCGCGGTGCGGGATCGGGGGCGGGCAGCGGCAAAGGTGAGGGGGTGACGGGATGATCCGGGTGACCAGGCTGAACGGGCAGGAGATGGTGCTCAACGCCGACCTGATAGAGACGGTAGAGGCGACGCCCGACACCGTCATCTCCCTCACCACCGGCCGCAAGGTCCTGGTGAGGGAACCTCCCGAGGAGGTGGCCAGGCGGGTGCTGGAGTACCGGCGCACCGTGGCGGGCGGGTGGCCGCGGACCTGCCCCGGGGAGGTGAGAGGCGATGAAGAAGGCCCGCGTAGGGAAGTTCCTCATGGTGTTGCTGGTGGCGGTGCTGGCCCTGGGGGCGATGGGGGGTGTCTCCTACCTGGTGGCGACGCGCCTGGTGGCGTCCCCGCGCCAGGAGGGGTCCGGTGCAACCGGGGAACCGATCCTTTACCACGCCGGCAAATACCTGACCAACCTGCGCGATGACGGGGGACGGCGTTACATCAGCGTGGACATCACCCTGGAACTGTCCAGCCCGCGCATGAGCAAGGAGCTGGAGAGCAAGAAGGCCCTGCTCGAGCACACCATCATATCGGTGCTGCGCGACAAGACGTACGGCGAGCTGGAAGGCGAGGGCGGCATGCTGGCCCTGGCCCGCGACCTGGCGGAACGCATCAACGCCATCGTGGAGTCGGGCAAGGTGCAGCGCATCTTCTTCACGGAGTTCCTGATTCAGTAGGGGGGCGGGTGCCGTGGAAGTACTCTCCCAGAAAGAGGTGGACGAACTGCTGCAGGCCCTGGCCTCCGGCAAGCTGGGAGGCCAGCCCGCGCAGCGGGAAGGACCGGTCACCCGGCCCACCGTGCGGGTGTACGACTTCCGTCGTCCAGACAAGTTCTCCAAGGACCACCTGCGCACCCTCCAGATGGTGCACGAGAACTTCGCGCGGGCGTGGACCACCGTCCTGTCCGCGCACCTGCGCACCATGGCCAGGGTGACCGTGGACGCGGTGGAGCAGCTCACGTACGACGAGTTCCTCGCCTCGGTGCACAATCCCTCGGTGCTGTGCCTGGTGACCATGGAACCCCTTCCCGGTCGGCAGATGGTGGACATCCACCCCGCCCTGGCGTTCCCCCTCATCGACCGCCTCCTGGGTGGCCTGGGTACGCCGGACGCCAGCGAACGGGCGCTCACCGAGATCGAGGTGACGGTGATGGAGCGGGTGGTGAGCGGGATGCTCTCCGCCCTGGCCGAGGCCTGGCAGGGCCTGGTCGAGCTCAAGCCGCGGCTGGACTCGATCGAGACCAACCCCCTCTTCGCCCAGGTGATCCCGCCCAACGAGGTGGCGGCGGTGATCACCTTCACCGCCATGCTCGGGGAGGCAGGGGGATCCCTGCGCCTGTGCCTGCCTTACTCCTCCCTCAAGCCGGTGCTGGGGCAGCTCACCTCGCACCGCTGGACGGGAGGGGGAGAGGTTGCGGCCGCGGCGAGCAACGCCGCGAACATCCAGGACGTGCGGGTGGAGATGTCGGTACGCCTGGGGAAGGCCACCCTCACCATCGGCCAGCTCTTGGACCTGGAGCGGGGAGATGTGATCAGGCTGAGCCAGCCGGTGGACGAGCCGCTCACGGCATACCTGGGGGCGCGCCCGGCATTTCGGGTCCGACCGGGCCGGGTGGGAAACCGGGCGGCCGTGCAGGTGGTGAAGGTGCTGACAGCCAGGGGGGAGGAGGACGATGAGTAATGGTTCGGGCCCCAAGGACCGGGCCACCGGCGAGCGGGTGGCGGTGCAGAAGGCGGAGTTCGAGGAACTGGCCCCGGCCTCCGGGCGCGGGGAAGGGGTGAGCCTGGACCTGCTGCTCGACGTCCCCCTGCAGGTGACCGTCGAACTGGGACGGGCCCGGCGGCTGGTGCGGGACATCCTCAGCCTGGGGGTGGGCTCCATCATCGAGCTGGACAAGCTGGCGGGAGAGCCGGTGGACGTGCTGGTCAACGGCAAGCTGGTGGCGCGGGGCGAAGTGGTGGTGGTGGACGAAAACTTCGGGGTCCGGGTTACCGACGTGGTGTCCACCGCCGACCGGGTGTCGGCCCTCAAGTGACGGAGGGGGGCGCGGGCCGGTGGCGGACGTGGGGAAGCCCGTGGGGAACGGGAGGGTGTGCAGGTGAGCCGGCCTGAATGGAACAACCTGGCGGTGGTGGTCGAGCACACCCGGTTCCTGCGCCAGGAACTGGTTTCCCTGCTGGGCCGGGCGGGCTGGCAGGTGGTGGGCACGGCCGGCGACGGGCGCCGGGGCCTGGAGATGGTGCTGACCTACCGGCCGGGCCTGGTGGTCCTGGACCTGGCTCTGCCGGACATGCCGGGTACGGAACTGATCAGGCGCATCAAGGCCGAGCTGCCTCTGTGCCGGGTGGTGGTGTGTTCCGCCCTGGTGCAGGCGCGGTGGGTGCGTGCGGCAGTGGAGGCGGGGGCGGACGACTTCGTGGTGAAGCCGGTGGATCCAGACAGGTTGCTGGCGGCGGTGGGCGGGCGGCCCGGCCCGGTGCCCGCCGGGCGCGCCTGACGCACCGCCGGGAAGGGGCGAGGGCCGATGGGTTGGGCGTTGTTGCAGTTCACCGTTTTCTCGCTCCTGGTGATCGCGCTGGCGTACATGTCGGCCCGCTATTTCGGCAGGCTGAACCTCCCCCGGGGCCAGCACCTGCGCCTGGTGGAGACCATGCCCCTGGGGGGCAACCGCTTCCTGTGCCTGGTGCGGTTCCGGGACCGCTGGATGCTGCTGGGCGTGGGCGAAGGGGTGTCGCTCCTGGCGGAGACGGCCGCCGGGGAGGAGGAGGAAGCGCCGCCCGCCGCCGGCCGGGATTTCCGGGAGGTGCTGCGCCGGCTCATGTCGCGGCGCGGCCGGGGCCTGATGCTGGGTCTGGTGTTCCTGGCCGCGCTGGGCGTGCTGGGCGGGTCGCTGGCCTTCCCCGGGGTGGCCCTCGCCCAGCCGGCGGGTGCGGCCGGACCGGGGGCGGGGGACGGCTGGCTCTTCCCCCGGGTGACCGTGGGGGTGGAGCCCGCCGAAGGCCCGCAGGGGCTCACCCTCACCGTGCAGCTCCTGCTCCTGCTCACGGTGCTCTCCCTGGCCCCCGCCATCCTCATCATGGTGACCTCCTTCACCCGGGTGGTGGTGGTCCTCTCCTTCCTGCGCAGCGCCCTCTCCCTGCAGCAGACGCCCCCCAACCAGGTGCTGATCGGACTGGCCCTGTTCCTGACCGTCTTCATCATGGCACCGGTCTGGCAGACCGTGAACCGCGAGGCCCTGCAACCTTACCTGGCGGGCCAGATCGACCAGGCCCAGGCCCTGGCGCGGGCCGAAGCCCCGTTGCGCGACTTCATGCTGCGCCAGACGCGTCCCGCCGACCTCTCCCTCTTCCTGCAACTGGGGGGGCAGCCCCGGCCGGCCAGGCCCGAGGACGTGCCCCTGTGGACCCTGATACCGGCCTTTGCCATCAGCGAGCTCAAGACGGCATTTCAGATGGGATTCGTCCTGTTCGTGCCCTTCCTGGTGATCGACATGGTGGTGGCCAGCACCCTCATGTCCATGGGGATGCTGATGCTGCCGCCCATGATGGTGTCGCTGCCCTTCAAATTGCTGCTCTTCGTGCTCGTGGACGGGTGGGATCTCGTGGTGCGATCTCTGGTGACCTCCTTTCACTGAGCGGGCGAGGGCGCCCGCTCGGGCGACGGGGCGGTGCAAGACGGCAAGCGGGCTGAGGTGGTGGGCATGACGGACGGGTGGGTGATGGCGTTGGGGCGGGATGCCCTGGTGACGGTGCTGCTGGTGGGGGCGCCGGTGTTCGCCCTCAGCATGGGGGTGGGCCTGCTGGTGAGCCTGATCCAGGCCACCACCCAGCTGCACGAGCAGACCATGGCCTTCGTCCCCAAGATCGTGGCGGTTTTCGTGGGATTCCTCCTCTTCGGAGGATGGATGCTGCGGGTGCTGGTTTCATTTGCCCAGCGGGCCTTCGCCCAGATGGGGGCGGTCCCGTAGGGGCAGACGGTGCCCTGCGTGCGGGGGCCCGTTGCGTCGGCGGCAGGCGGCCGGGAAGGGGGGAACACCGTGGGGACAGTGCTGGATGCGCTGGTGAGCGGGATGCCGGTCTTCCTGCTCGTGCTCATGCGCCTGACAGGGCTCTTCCTGACTGCCCCCTTCTGGTCCAGCCGCATGTTCCCGGCTGCCGTCAAGGCCTCCCTGTGCCTCTTCCTGGCCCTGGTCCTCCTGCCCACCGTGGACGGCTCGCGGGTGCCGACCGCGGCCGTCCCTCTGGCCCTGGCTGCGGTGGGGGAACTGGCCTGGGGGGCCCTGGCCGGGTTTGCCGCCTCCCTTTGCTTTGCCGCCGTGCAGATGGCGGGCTACTACCTGGACTTCGAGCTGGGCGTGGGCATCGCCAACGTGGTCGACCCCACCTTCGGGGCACCCGTGCCCGTGGCCGGTACCTTCCTCTACCTGCTCTCCCTGGTGGTTTTCCTGGGGGCGAACGGGCACCACCTGCTGCTCGGGGCTCTGGTGCGCAGCCTGCGGGCGATCCCCCCGGGCAGCGCGGCACTGTCTCCCGCCGCCGCCCAGGGGATGGTGGCGCAGGCCGGGGTCATGTTCGTGCTGGGGCTGGAACTGGCGGCCCCCCTGGTGCTGCCCATGTTCCTGGCCAACCTGGCCCTGGGGCTGGTGTCCCGGACGGTCCCCCACCTGAACGTCTTCGTGGTGGGCCTGCCCCTGAAGACCTGGCTGGGGGTGCTGTTCCTGGCCCTGGCCCTGCCCGCCTACGTCACCGCGTTCGGAGGGTGGCAGGAGAAGGTGGCCGACGCCCTGGTGCGCGTGATGGCCGTCGGCCCGGGGGGTGGGGCGCCGTGAGGTTCGACCTGCAGCTCTTCGCGGAAGACAGGCCCTTCCCCGCTTCCCCCCGCAAGCGGCAGGAAGCCCGCCGGCGGGGCCAGGTGTTCCGCAGCCAGGAGGCCACCGCCGCCGGGGTGACGGTCGCGGTGCTGCTGTCCTGCCGCTACCTGCTCCCCCTGGCGGCCCGGGCCTGGACGGACATGGTGCGCACCCTCTGGGGCCGGCCCCTGCCCGAACTGAACTGGGACAACCTCGCCGCTGTCTTGCTTCCGGCGGCCAGGGCCCTGGCCCTCGGGGTTCTGCCCCTGATGGGGGTGGCGCTGGTGGCCGGCCTGGCGGTGAACGTGGCCCAGGTGGGTTTCCTCTTCACGACGGCCCCCCTGGCCCTGGACCTGGGCCGGCTGGACCCCGTGCGGGGGCTGGGGCGCCTCTTCTCCCGCCGGAGCCTGGCCGAGTTGATCAAGGGCCTGCTCAAGGTCGCCATAGTGGGTTACGTGTGCTATCTCACGGTGGCCAGCCGCTGGGAGGTCCTGGCCACGCTGCCCCTGGTTCCCCTGGGTGAGGTCCTGCGCACGGGTGCGGAGCTGGCGTACCGGATGGTGCTCTGGGCGGGGGGAGGCTTCGTGGTGCTGGCGGTGGCCGACTGGTTCTACCAGCGCTGGGAGTACGAGGTCAGCCTGCGCATGTCACGGCAGGAGCTCAAGGAAGAGTTCCGGCAGATGGAAGGAAGCCCCGAACTGCGGGCGCGCATCCGGCGCCGGCAGCGGGAGATCAGCCGCATGCGCATGCTGGCCGACGTGGCCCGGGCCGACGTGGTGGTGCGCAACCCCACCACCTACGCCGTGGCCCTGCGTTACGACCCCGCCACCATGGACGCTCCCGTGGTGGTCGCCAAAGGGAAGGGTTACCTGGCGCTGCGCATCATCGCCCTGGCCCGCAAGCACTGGGTGACGGTGGTGGAGAACCGGCAGCTGGCCCAGTCCCTGTACCGGCTGGTGGACGTGGGTCAGGCCATACCGCCCCAGCTCTACCAGGCCGTGGCGGAAGTGCTGGCCTTTGTGTACCGCCTGACCGGGCGCCGGATCGGAGGTGACGGCGGTGGCGATCGCTAAGCAGGGTGACCTGGCCCTGGCTGCCGGTATGGTGCTGGTGCTGGCCATGCTGGTGGTGCCCGTACCACCCCTCCTGCTCGACCTCCTGCTCTCCTTCAACCTGGCCTTCTCCCTGCTGCTCCTCCTGGCCACCACCTACCTTCTCCGGCCCCTCGACCTGGCCGTGTTCCCATCCCTGCTCCTGGTGCTGACGCTGTTCCGGCTTGCCCTCCCCGTGGCCTCCCCCCGCCTCATCCTGCTCCACGGGGCGGCCGGGGAGGTCATCGGTCGCTTCGGGGAGTTCGTCATCGGGTCCAGCCCGGCCGTGGGCATCGTGGTGTTCCTCATCCTGGTGCTGGTCCAGTTCCTGGTGATCACGCGGGGCGCGGAGCGCATCGCCGAGGTGGCGGCCCGGTTCACCCTGGACGCCATGCCCGGGAAACAGATGGCCATCGACGCTGACCTGCACGCGGGCAACATCACCGAGGAGGAGGCCCGGGAACGGCGGCGCCTGATCGAGCGGGAGGCGGACTTCTTCGGCGCCATGGACGGTGCCTCCAAGTTCGTCAGGGGCGACGCCATAGCCGCCCTGGTGGTGATGGCCATCGACGTGGTCGGCGGCCTGCTGGTGGGCGTCTGGCAGAAGGGGATGGCCCTGGGGGACGCCCTGCATCTTTACGCCCTGCTCACGGTGGGGCAGGGCCTGGCCATCCAGATACCCGCCCTGCTCGTGTCCACTGCCGCCGGCATGGTGGTCACCCGCTCCGCTTCCGGGGCCAGCCTGGGGGAAGACCTGGGGACCCAGGTGCTGGGTTACCCGCGGGCCCTGGGGATTGCGGCGGCGGTGGTGGCCGTCATGGGGCTGGTGCCCGGGCTCCCCCACCTGCCCTTCCTGGCGCTGGGTGCCGCCCTGGGCGGGCTGACCGTGGCCGTGCGCAACCGGCGCCGGCGGGAAGAGGCGGAGGCCGAGCGGCGCCGGCGGGAAGAAGAGCTGGAAGCCATGCGCCGCCCGGAGAGCATTTACAGTCTCATGCGCGTGGATCCCCTGGAGGTGGAGCTGGGGTACGCCCTCATCCCGCTTGCCGACGCCCGCCAGGGCGGCGACCTGCTGGAGCGGGTGGTGATGATCAGGCGCCAGATCGCCCTGGAGCTGGGCGTGGTCATCCCGCCCGTCCGGGTGCGGGACAACATCAGCGGGCTCGGCCCCAACTCTTACAGCATCAAGGTGAGGGGCGTGGAGGTCGGGAGCGGCGAACTGTACCCCAACCGCCTGCTGGCCATGAGCCCGGGCGAGGCCGGGGAGCCCCTGGAGGGGATCCCCACCCGGGAGCCGGCCTTCGGCCTGCCCGCCCTCTGGATCGCGAAGGAGGACCGGGACCGGGCCGAACTGGCCGGCTACACGGTGGTGGAACCCTCGGCCGTGCTGGCCACCCACCTCACGGAGGTCATCCGGGCCAACGCCCACCTCCTGCTGGGGAGGCAGGAGGTGCGGGAGATGCTGGACGCCCTCAAGGAAACCCACGCCGCCCTGGTGGAGGAACTGGTTCCGGGGCTGCTGTCCCTGGGAGAGGTGCAGAAGGTTCTGGCCAACCTGGTGCGGGAGGGCGTTTCCATCCGGGACCTGGTGCTCATCGCCGAGACCCTGGCCGATCACGCCCGCTCGAGCCGGGACACGGACTTCCTCACCGAGATGTGCCGCCAGGCCCTGGCCCGGGTGATCACCCGCCAGTTCGGCCTGGACAAGGGTCCGCGCCCGGTGGCCACCCTCCACCCCGAGGCGGAGAGGGTCATCCTGGAGGGGGTGGAGGCGGGCGGGGGGCTGCCGGCGCTCGACGCGCGTTCGCTGCAGCAGTTCCAGCGCTCTCTGACCGCCGCCGCCACCAAGGTGGCGAGCCGGGGTTATCCGCCCGTGCTGCTGTGCCAGGCGGCGGCGCGCCCGCACGTGCGCCGGCTGGTGGAGAAGCTGGTGCCCCGCATGGCCGTGCTCTCTTACGCTGAACTGGACGAGAAGGCGCAGATCGAGCCGGTCGCCACCGTCACCATTTCCGGAGAGAACTGACGGGGAGGTGAGCCCGTGCAGGCCCGTTCTTTCCGCGCGCGCACCACCCACGAGGCCCTGGCGCTGGTAGGCCGGGAACTGGGCCCCGATGCCCTCATCCTGGAAACGCGGCGGGCGCCCACGGGAGGGCAGGTGGAGGTGGTGGCCGTCCCCGCCCCCAAGGGCCTGTGGGACCCGGGGCTGCTGCCCGCCCTGCTGTCGCACGGGGTGGACCTGTCGTTTGCGCTGGAGCTGGCCCTGTCGCCACACCCCGCCCAGGCGCTGGGGGCGCACCTGGGCCGGGTCAGGTTGCTGGAATGGCCCCGGGACAGGCGGGTGATGGCGGTCGGCCCCACGGGGGCGGGCAAGACCACTTCCCTGGGCAAACTGGCGGCCTGGGTGCGGTCACAGCACGGTTGCCGGGTGGGCCTGGTGAACCTGGACACCGTGCGCCCGGGCGCCCACGAGCAGACCCGCGCCATCGCCCGCATGCTGGACCTGGAGACGGCCACCTGCGACGTCGACCACCTGGCTGTCCTCCTCGGGGAGTGGGAGGGGGTCGACCTGGTGCTGGTGGATACGCCCGGCCGCAACGCACGGATCCGGTCCCACCGGGATCAGGTGGAGGCCATGGTGGCGGCCTGCGGGCCCCACCTGCTGCTGGGCGTGGTGCCGGTGACCATGGAGAGGCAGGAAGCCATGTACTGGGGCGGGTTCTTCCGGGACCTGGGGTGTGGTGCCCTGCTCTTCACCAAGCTGGACGAGAGCGAGCGGTGGGGACTGGTGGTGGAGATGGTGGCGAAGACGGGGTTGCCCCTCAGTTACCTCTCGAGCTCCCAGGACCTGTGGCAGGGCCTGGAGCCGGCCGTTCCCCAGCGGCTGGCCAGGCGACTGCTGGGGGAGGCGGCCTGATGGGACGCCGTCCGCGAGACGGGACGGCCGATGGTAACCGTGAGGCAGGCGGTGCCTTGCGCGACATGCTGCAGGAGGGCCAGCGGGCCATCCTGAAGCTGGGCACCGGGGGCCGCATGTACGTGGTGAGGGTGGAAGAGGTGCGCGAGGACGTCCTGGTCCTGTCCGCGCCCATCCGCCTGGGTCAGGTGGTGCCGGTGAAACCCGGTACCGTGGTGGAGGTCCAGTACCACCGCAAAGACGCCATGTACGGATTTCACAGCACGGTGCGGGAATTCCACCCCGGCCACCTTCCCCTCATCTCCCACCACGTAAGCCACGTGCATCTTGCCTATCACGGGAAGGAAGTGATGCTCGCATAAGGTGGTGAACGAGACGTTCCTCACCAGAACTATTTGGTTGGGATCCCTGACCACGCCGTCCTCGGAGATCTTAAAGACCTTCACATAGGGCATCTTAGTCCTTAACGCTGAGGTCATCTCAAGGAGAGCCCTAGCAACCCTCTTTGGAGTCTCCCTCAAGCCTTCCCTTTCGGCGTCTTCCCCCAACAACTTGAGGATTTCCTTGACGTGGTAAGCGATCTTCTCCTCAAGGGTTTCAGAGGTTTCCGTCTCGTAAGTCATGACTCATTAACGCTCAGTTTGACCAACTAACGCTAAAAAACATGAGTTAGAAATTCTTTGAAGCAAACGTTCATATGTGTGTGTACTCTTTATCTAGCGTTTCGAGTACTTCCGCCCTATCCTTCCTTACAATAATCGTGTCCTCTATTCTTATTCCGAATTTATTTCTTAGATAAATCCCAGGCTCAATAGTAATAACCATTCCCTCTTTTAGCACATCGTTAGATCCCGGCCCTATTGTGGGATATTCGTGGATTTCTATTCCGACTCCATGACCTAGCGAGTGATGAAACGCCTTATCGAGGCCGTACTTCGATAGGACTTTCCTGGCTATTGAATCGAGCTCTGATGCCTTGACGCCCTCCTTAACCGCGGCTATCGCTTCCGTCTGAGCCTCTAGGACGGCCTCGTAGTGCTTCTTAAACTCTGGAGAATCGGAGAGCCCAAAAGTCCTGGTGCTATCGAAGCAAAATCCCTCATACTTCGCTCCCCAGTCGACCAAGAGGTAGGGGGGCCTGAGCCGTTCCTCCTTCGGCACGTGATGGGGGAACGCGCTGTTCGAACCTGAAGCAACTATCGTCGGGAACGCGTAGTCTTCCGCGCCATATTTCTTCATGTAGTAGTCGATTATTCCAGCGAGCTCTCTTTCCGTAATGCTAGGCGTGACCTCACTCAGTGCCCTACGCAGTGCCTTAGCGGTTATCTCCCCCGCTTTCGTTATCCTTTCTAATTCGTCGTAGTCCTTTACTGCCCTTTGATCCCTGACGAGCTCGCTCACGTCCTCCACCTTTACCCCCTTCTCTCTGAGGGCGTTCTCGATAGCCCTGTTCGCCCAGCCCAAGTCTAAGCCTAAGGCTCTATTCCCTACCTGTTCCGCTACGAATTCCGAAACTTTCTTCGGATAAACTCTGACTTCCCCTGAGTTCCATCCCTGAAGGATACCGCCTGGATC
>Ga0080004_1175903_pt1 | contig 13976 bp, 10 predicted proteins | sample WasSprMetagenome_FD_69207 | JGI IMG/M metagenome (GOLD analysis project Ga0080004, IMG submission 69207) | Sulfidic aquatic microbial communities from Washburn Spring, Yellowstone National Park, USA - WS (SPADES assembly) (version 2) | ecosystem: Environmental > Aquatic > Thermal springs > Hot... | reverse complement strand
AGCTCGGCGGGGCGAAGATTTATCTGAAAAGGGAGGACTTGCTTCATACCGGTGCGCATAAGATAAATAATGCGATTGGGCAGGCTCTCTTAGCGATGGAGATGGGGAAGAGGAGGATAATCGCGGAAACGGGCGCTGGTCAGCATGGTGTTGCCACAGCCACCGTCTGTGCCCTATTTGGACTGGATTGCGTCATATATATGGGGGAGGAGGATATAAGGAGGCAGAGATTGAATGTATTTAGGATGAAGCTTTTGGGGGCGGAGGTCGTTCCCGTAAAGAGCGGTTCAAGGACCCTGAAAGACGCTATAAATGAGGCGTTGAGGGATTGGATAACGAATGTTGATACGACCCATTATCTTTTAGGCTCCGTCGTTGGTCCTCATCCCTATCCAACGATAGTGAGGGATTTCCAATCGGTGATTGGAGAGGAGACGAGAAGACAGATTTTGGAGATTGAGGGGAGGCTTCCCGACTATCTAATAGCCTGTGTGGGTGGCGGAAGCAATTCCATAGGATTTTTCCATCCCTTTTTCAACGATAAGGAAGTCAAGTTCATAGGAGTGGAAGGCGGTGGCGATGAGAGGGGGCATTCGGCTTCCTTGGGGAAGGGTAGGGTAGGGGTTTTGCATGGCAGCAAGACCTATCTCCTTCAGGATGAGGAAGGGCAGATATTGACTACTCATTCAATAGCGGCGGGATTGGATTATCCCGGGGTAGGTCCAGAGCATAGTTTCTACAAGGAGATAGGGAGGGCGGAATATGTGGCTGTATCGGACAGGCAGGCTATTGAGGCTTTTGAGATTTTATCCCGCTTAGAGGGGATAATTCCCGCCCTTGAGAGCGCCCATGCGATTGCCTATTGCCTTGAGTTAGCTCCTAAATGTCCAAAGGATAGCGTGATAATAGTCAATCTCTCCGGAAGAGGAGACAAGGACCTGAGCGAGATAATGGAGGCGATGGAGCGATGAACAGGATAGATAATCTTTTCAAGGACAGGAAATTCGCTCATATCTTCTATCTAACAGTTGGGGAGTTTCCCATTGAGGAAGAATTGGAGATAATTAAAGCGGTAATTGAAGGCGGTGGTGATTGCCTTGAATTGGGAATCCCCTTTTCCGACCCCCTTGCCGATGGAGCGACGATTCAGGAGGCTATGCAGGAGGCTCTCAGGAGGGGAACTTCTGTGAAGGATGCTTTGAAGCTGGTTGAGAGAATCAGGGAAAGCTCCGATATACCCCTTCTCTTGATGGGTTATTACAATCCCTTTTACCAATATGGAATAGAGAGGATTTGCAGAGATGCGAAGGAGAGGGGAGTGGATGGATTCATAATTCCCGATTTGCCGCCTGAGGAGGCGAAAGAACTGATGGAAAACGCCAAAAGATATGATTTGCGCACAGTTTTTCTCTTGGCGCCCACGAGCAATGAGGAGAGATACAGGATAGTTGGCTCTGCGACGACTGGGTTCATTTATTATGTTTCCGTAAAGGGAACAACGGGAGAAAGGGAGGAATTGCCGAGGGATATAGAGGAAAAGGTTCCGAGGATAAAGGAGATAACGGGCAAGCCTGTTGTGGTTGGATTTGGGATTTCCAAGAGGGAGCACATTGATTGGTTGAGAAGATTCGCCGATGGAGCGGTGATAGGCTCCGCCCTCCTTCGTATTTTAAAGGAGCACAGAGACGAGAAAGAAAAGATGTCAAAAAAGGTGAGAAAGTTCGTCTCCTCTCTCTGTGATGACAAAGCGACTTGAAGGGCTAAGCGAACTTCTCTGCTTCCTCCTTCGCTATCCTGACCGTTTCCCTCAGCCTCTCCGGCTGGTTTCTGCAGGTATGGATGTCCTTGAAGATAATCTCAACGACGCAATCCCTCGTCTTCTCAAGGGCATCCCTCACCATTTTCCTCACGAGTTCGCCATCAAATTGCTCCGCGGCGAAGATGGGAGCGGGATTGGGCTTCCAGGAGAAAATCGCCCTTTTGCCCAATCTCTCCGCTCCCTCAGCGATATCAACCCAGGGGCTCATAGAGAGTCGGCGGAGATGTGGAATGTGCTTGAAGATTATATCAACCTTCTTATGCGGTGGTTCGCAGCAGCCATAAGAAGCCAAGCCGAACCTTGAGAGGAACTTCCCTTCGTATCGCAGAGCGAATTCCTCATGCATAGCGGGGGAAACGCAGGCGAATATCTGGGTTGTAGCGTGCCCCCAAAGGTCCTTCGTTCTTATATGAACGCCGTCAAAATCGGGCTGGGGAAGCTCGTCCGTGAAGCCCAAACCACCAGAGCCACAATAATGCGCTCCATTATTCAAGCTCAAGACATTCTCTCGCTCATAGAAATCAAGCATCTCCAGCCAAGCATCAGTCAAGAAGCTGAGGGCGCGATGGAGCCATTGGGGGCGTTCAATCATATCCACAAATAATTGGTCAAATCCCCGCCAAGTGGCGAAGTCATCTATGATGGCGAACCAGAAATGGTTTGGACCTCTTTTCTCAACTTTTAAAATATCTCCAACCAAATCGCAGAGTTTCTCGTAATGCTCCTCCGTAGCCTTCCAATCAACCCGTAGCTTTGGCTTCTGCAATTTCTCCAAATCCTTTTCCTCTTTAATCACTGGCTCATATTTAACGGCACCATAGGGGTCATCAGGGGCGGTCGTTTGAGGGGCGATGCCAAATCCTGTGTTATGAATGTAGATAGGTGAAGCGATGGCGTCCGTTATAACGCTGTCGTCTTGGAGGAACTCAGCGTAGTAAAGCCTCATTCTCAGGTCATATTCAACTCCTCGGCAGAAGGGGTCGGAACAGGAGAGGCTTTCCCAGGGGAGGAGTTCTCGCCAGGAGCCTTCCGGGAAAATGAGGACGAGCGGTCTTATCCTTTGGAGGGAGTTATGTTGCTTCCATATCCTCGCCATCTCCTCCTGGCGAGGTTGTTGGGCGTATTCAGCTACCCGCTTCGCTAAATCCCTTATTAAGATTACATCCTTTTCGGGAAATTTTCCTAAACTCTCTCCCATATGGGAGGGATGCGCTCCTTCCCTGCTGGTCCTAAGACGATGGGCTTGATGCCGGCTATCTCGCAGAGGTAGGAGAGAGCGCGCACTCTGTCTCCGAGGACGGCTAAGATATGGTTGCAGGGGAAGACGCTGACGAATTCTTCAAAGGAACAATTGAGGCGAGCGTGGACATGGGGCCAGGTGGGATTGGTTTGCTCGTTGAGGGCTCTTCTTTCCTCTTCGGGAAGCTCAAGGCTCTCGCCGGGAACGATAACCATATATGGCTTGTCATCCCAGAGCCCCAATCTCGCGAAGGTCAATTGGCAGGGAGCTGCGTCAAAGGAGACGGAGGCTCCTCCCGCCTTGAAGTAATATTCAAGGGCAGGATAGAAGGTAATTTTCTTGAAGTTGTCCTCAGGGTTAAAGCTCAGTGAGGCATAGAAGCTGGCGTGATTTCCCGAGTTGCAAAAATCCCAGAGGTCCTTATCAGGATGATAAAGGCGCACATCCATAAAGAGGACAGGCAGCCCACCGCTTATATATTTCAGAAGTTGCATAGTCATCGCCGCATAGGAATCGGCTTCCGTGGCGCAGACGGTGGGCTCTTTCGCACCGTTCCAATCGTAGGGGTCGTTCATTAGCATCTCGGGGACATCTCCCAGGCAAACATATTCTGTCAATTCTCTCTGCCCTTTCAATCCGCAGAAATCAAATCCCTTTTCCTCGTTGACCATTCGCATAGCTATATAGAGGCGAATCTGCGTCTTGAGAGTCTCCGGCGTCAACATCTTGCCATCGTATTTTATCCTATCGCCCAATAGGTCGGTGAACCACTTGAATCCCTTCTCCACTTCCGCATCGCTGACCTCTTCCATCCTCTTAACGAGAAGAAGTTGGTCTATTTGCCTGACCGTCGTGCCGAATGTCTTTATGGTGGGAACGAGATGGAAGTAGCCGGTCTCCATACCCATTGAATGCCCGCCGTAGCAGCCGTAGACCTCGTTTTGGATTGTGGTATAGGCTAAGCTCGCTCGGCACCAATCTATCACCTTCTTTTGCGTTTCCTCATCGTCTATCTCCCCGATTATCCTGTGGGTTCTTATACCCGCTTGGCGAAGAGCTCCATCAGTTGCGAGCAATCCTACATTGCCGGGGAATTGCCCATTGTTGTTGGAGAGGCTTAAAACTGGCACCTTGCCGAGGCTATTGAGGAAGGGCCAGGCAAGGAAGGGGAAATCCCAGACATTGTAGAGCATTATAACCTGCTTGCAGTTAGCCCTCGCTAGCTCTTCCCCCATCTCCTGAGCAACTCTCACGCTCGTTATTATCTTTGAGGCTACGATGACCTCCGGAGTTGTCCCATCAACATTTTTCAGCTTCTCCCTAATCAGCTTCGCCCATTCCTGGCAAACCCTCATATTCTCGGGGTTATTAGCCCGCCACACATGCTCTCTTTCATCGTTGAGCATAACGATACCGATATTGGTGCTCTTCATAATTTGTCTACCTCCTTTCTCACCCTTTAATTATAGCCTCCAAAGCCTTTGCGGTCTCAAAAATCAGAAGTTCGGGATGAAATTTATAGGCGGGGAGCTCGGCTGTGATGAAGCCTTGATAATCAATCTCCTTGAGCGCCTTGCTTACCTCTGGCCAATTCACATCTCCCTCAAGAAGATTGACGAAGCCGTGGATGTTCCCTGCAGAAAGGCGGAAGTCCTTGACATGAACCGCCTTTATTCTCTTCCCCAATATCCTTATCCATTGCTCAGGAAAGCCGAAATTCAGGACATTTCCGACATCAAAGTAAGCTCCAACCCATTCGCTTTGGAAGGAATCAATGAAATCCCGCATCTCCAAAGGGGACATAAACATCTTGTTCCAAACATTCTCCACACCGATATAGACCTTGTTCTTCTCGGCTTCCTCTATGAGTTGCTTGATCCCTTCCCTCGCCCTCTCTATCGCTACATCATAGGGCTCCTCAGGGGATACCGTGCCCGGCACCAAGAGGAGGACATCCGCTCCGAGCCAGCGATTGATGCGGAGACAAATCTTCGTCTGCTCTATTGATTTCTCCCTGATTGCGGGGTCGGGGTGGGTCAATCTCACCTGCCAATGGAAGCCGGGAAGGGTTGTTCCCAGCATAATTCCCGCCTTTTCCGCTTCCTTTCTGAATTCCTTCGCTTCCTCCTCTGTTATGGAAAGGGATAGGGTGTAGGGAGGATTTGCCTGCTCTCCAATTATCACTTCCACCCCATCCAAGCCCGCCTCTTTAGCCAGCTGGAAGAGCTCTTTCGTTGATAGTTTTGGCGGGAAAGCCCAGACATTGATGCTTTTTTTCATCTCGTTTTCCTCCTTTCAAAATTTTCTCTTTATAAAAGGCAAAATACCTTTGCCTTCCAAAGCCATTTTACCTCCCCAAAGCCCCACTATAGCACCGCCGATTACATCTCTTGTACGATGAGCTCCCGACTGCACCCTTGCTATTGCCACACCTGTCGCCAATAGATAATAGATGGTTTTGTTCTCTGGATGATAGTGGGAGAGGACGGAAGCAGTAGCAAACGATACAGAGGTATGACCAGAGGGGAAGGAGTCGTAGGATTCTCCATTGGGTCTCTTGCTGTGGGTAAGATATTTCAAACCCAGGGTGGCAACGCCAGCGGTCAAAAAGGCGTTTAAACAGTCGTCTCCGCAATTTTCTTTACTGTTGATACAGGAAGGCTTAAGAAGGAGGGAAATCGCTCCTATGGTTTTTGTTTGCAAACTGGTATGCTCTAAGAGGAGGGAAAGGGCGCCAATGGCTTTGGTTTGTGAGTTTGAGTCCTCTAGGAAATCCTCTGAGTGCTTCAGAAGAAGCGATAGCCCGGCAGTGGTAGCTCCATTGCCTAAGACATTAAAGGTTCGGATAAGATTTTCCGGCATTTCCCACGCAAGAGCAAATGCGGAAAGCAGAAGAAGGCAGAATACAAGCTTCGTCATCCTCTTATCAGCACTTCAACCTTTCCCAGCAGTCCGGAGGGCTTGGGCTCTCCCACTATGAGATTTTGCATCGTATTTGCCACCTCTATCTCCAATAGGTTTTCTCCCTCCTTCACGAAATTCGTGATATCTACCTCAAATGGCTCCCAGAGGCGAACATCCACAAGCTCACCGTTGACCTTTATTCCTGCAAGCTCTCCGACCTTCTCCAACTTAACAACGACATTCTTCCCCTCAAGCTTTCCTATGTGTATTTTCTGGGAATAGATGGCTATGCCGGAGTAGAAGGGATAGCCGAAAGTGGTCCAGCATTCGCCAAGCCTTGCCTCGCCAGGCTCCTTGGTTATGACCCATCCTTCATCTTTCCTCTTGAGGGCGAAATCACCGATAAGAATCGGTGGATGGGCTAAATTAACCGGTTCATACAAGCCAGCCGCGCATCTTATCTCTATTTCGTTCACGCCTTCCTTCAAAAGGGAGGAAACATCGGCTGAGAACATAAATCTATCAAGGTAATCGTCGGGCTCCCAATTTTTCACCTGCTCACCGTTTATCAAAACCTCAATATGTTTTCTTGCGCTGCCTCTCCAAATCGGTTCATCCAATCCGCCATCCATAATCAACCTCGCCTTCTCGGGGATATCCTCAACCCGGAAGCTCGTCTTATAAATGTGGAGATAAGTATCGTGGTCCCTGCCCGTGACCTTAGAGGACATCTCATATTGCCAATTCCTCAAGGGAAGAGCGTTCGGTTTGGCGGTTTTGAATTGCCATTTCTCCTGCAGGAAAACAGATTCCTCATAGGAGAAGGTGTTCTTTTCCTTCGGCATAAGCTCTTGAGGAAGTTCCTCTTCAAGCGATATGAGCAAGGAATTGTTGGGAGGCAGGGTTATATCCAGAATTGTTTTGCCCTTTTTCTCTTGCCATTTGAATGGGAAGGGTTCCAGTTTGCCGTTCTCGGCATTCCAAACCAGAGGGATACCGCCTTCGGATAGTTCTGCTCTAAAGCTCGCTGATTTCTCCCTTGATGTGTTGACGAACAGGTAGAAGCTTCTCTCCGCCTTCATATAATGGAGTGCCACTATATCCCTCGCCGGCTTATCACCTTCCAGGAGCAAAATATCTGGTTCTATGATTTCCCTCAAAATGGAGAAGAGCTCCTTCTCTAATTCCTCTTGAGGAAGGTCGTGAGCGCCCCTTATGAAGATAGCTTCGCCCTTCTCGTGTTTTTTCCTGTAAATCTTTTTCTCCATTCCCTCAGGATTCAACTTGGCTTCTTCCGGTTCCACGCCGAAGAGGAAACTCAGCCTATTCAATAACTCGCTGTCTTCGCCTGCCTCAAAGGATGTGTGGGGAAGCGAGCCGAGGGCGATGACCTTCCCATCCTCGGCAAGATAATCCTCAATTACTTCCACAGTCTCCCAAGACAGCATTGTTAAAGTGGGAAGAACAAGAACTTTATATTCCTCAAGGACATCCGAGCAGGTCTCATCCATTATCCAGATTCTGCCCCTTTGGAAAAGCGCTCTCTGCTGGAGGATTTCCTCGGAGATGTAATCAAAGTCAAATCCGATTCTCAAAAGCGCCTCGCTCGTCTTGTTGAACCCGAGGATGATTTTCTCCGTTTCCTTTGTGAGTTGAGGAGTGAGGGAAGCCCACATAGATTTGATGGGATAAAGGACGGCTACATCGGCGATATGATTGCCGTGGGAGAAGATATAGCTGAGGCGAGCTACATAGTCTGCGAATTTCTTATAATATTTCCAGAAGGGGGCGCGATAGAACTCATCGGGTGGGCATTCCCACTTCCTGAATCCCTGAATGGAGTAATAAAATGCGTGGGGCATAATCAGATTGACTCCCAAGGCTATGAGCCAATCCGCGAGCCACTTCAGGGTATTTAAGGAGATACCCCATTGGGAAGCCAGTCCAAATGCCTCGCACATCACCCTCGGCTTTTCCAAAAGATGGGCGGCGGAGGAGGCGAATTTCGGACCCACGAGATTGTTCAAACCGAAGGGGGTATCCGGCTGAGGCCAGGTGAGCTCGCAGAGAAGGTCAACTCCTCCGAAATGCATATATTGAGCGCCGCGGAAGAAATCTCCCTGATGGCGTGTATGGTGATATAGTTCACCCTCCGATAGGACATGCCCAACGAAATTGAGGTTTACCTTATCGCAGAACTCATAAATCTGTTTGAAGAAGGCGGAGACATATGCTTCAGTTGCGGTATCTCGGAAGTGGGCGCGGACCATTGGGGTTAGTGGTCCAACATCCTCAAAGAGAGCAGGGAGGGCTTTATAAAGGGAATATCCAAATCTTCTTTCAAAGAAAGAAGGAAGATGTGATGTCCAGGGGATTGCTTCGGGTGGATTGTGGTCCATTGCTGGTTCATCTGTGAAGATTCCCCACACTGTGCTGCCGAATTCATCCTTGAATCTTTTCGCATATTCTTTATGAGTGAGCTCTATGAATCTTTTAATGGCGTCGGGGTTAAGGGTATCAACTGGTGGTCCGAAGAAGGTCCCTGAAGCGAGGTATTTTCGGGAGAAGACATAGACACGGAAATCGCTGTCGGAAGGAGCTTCCCACTCAAATGTATCGTCCTTTACGAAATCGTTGAGCAAAATTCCTCCATTAAAGAAATCCTTGATTTTTCCATCCTGGAGGGGGAAAGCAACGACCGCGACGAGTTCGTCCATTTTGTTAATCTTCAGGGAGACCTTTTCCCCAGCTTTTATTTCCAATCTATGAACTAAATACACTCCAGACATCCTAAAGGAGGGATTTTCCTCCACGATTATTCCATCAGCGTGTCCCGATGGCCAGTTGTTCTCGTCGTATAGATAGGCTTTCATATCTAATTTCTTCGCCATCTCTATGCAAGTGCGGATTCTTTCAAACCATTCTTCGGAAAGATAGGGCGTGAGAAGTCCGTGGCGAGGATGGAGTATGAATCCGTCCACCCCTTTCTCATGCATCTCTCTGATTTGCCTTATCAATTCCTCGTCCCTCAAATCCCTGTTTAGAAACCAGAAGGGAGCCAAGCGATACTCGCTTGTGGGATTTTGAAACTCCCTTTCCATATCTCCATTCATCTAAAATCCCTCCTCTGCGAGGTTTTGTTTTTATTTATTGTAATTATACGCGAAATGAAGTCAAATAAAAAGTTTATAAAGTCTTTATTAAAATAAGGGCAACAAGCGTCGCTTCCTCAGGGGAAAGGTCGTCTTCTGCAAGAAAGAAGGTTACAACAGCTCTTTCTGCATCGCTCAGTTTTTCCATATCGGAGAACTTCGCCAATCTCTCGGCAAATTTCTTGTAATTCCCTTCCCCGAAATGGCGTAAGGCTAACATTATCCCCCTTCTAACCCTTCTCTTTCCCCTACCAACCCTTCTCAATATGCTCTCCATACGCTGGTATAATGTCAGCCGGTCCAAAGAGAGCAAGGGGTAGATATTTATTCCCATCAATTTCCCAATAGAATAAATCCATTGCCTTTTGAAAAGGGGAGATTTAAACTTTTCCCTGATGCTCAAAAGACCACTTAATGCGGATTTCTCTCCCGATTTAGCCAACTGGTAAGCAATATGTGCTAAAATTTCCTCCTCTTCCTCTCTCTGCAAAAGGGAAAGCAATTCTTCCGTGCCAAGGGATTCCAATCTGTAAGTTTCCTGAAGGCTTATTTCCTTTTTCACTCCCAATTTCTCCAAAGCCTTAGAGACTTCCTTTGCGAACGCTTTCTCGGTTTCCAAATATCTTTCAAGTGGTTCAATCGCCTTCTCATTGTCCATCTCTCCCAAAGCTATTATAGCTTCCCGCCTCACCTCAGGATTTGGGTCTTGGAGAAGATTTATCAATCCATCAATAGCGAGGGAAGAGCGTGCCGATGCTAATGCTCTTATGGCTTTTATCCTTCTTTCCTCTCTTCCGCTGCCAAGCAAGGAGAGCGCCCTCAGTGTCTCTATTGGTTTTCTCGGCATAATATCCCTTACGAGCTCCAAGGGAGATTCTTCCTCTCTATATTCCTTGATTATCCTCAGCAGGGAAAGGGATAAGAGGCGCAAAGCTGTGGAGAGAGTGAAGAGGATTTTGATATTGGTTAAATCCAGAGCTAAAAACGATATATGAAAGCCCTTTAAGGCATTGACTATCAAGCCTCCAAGGAAGGGGGAGACAGCTCCCGTGAGGGAGACGAAAGCGGAATGGATACCGACATAGGACATCCTTTTAATGGGAGGGGAGAACATAAGGAGGAGATTGAACTGGGTTAACATAATCCCCGCCCAGATGGCGCCAGCGAAGATATTCACGAGATAAAGCAAGACGAGAGAAAAGGTGGGAAAGCGAGGGGACATAAATATGTAGAGGAAGGGGATAAAGGAAGCGAGAAGGCTGGTTAAAAGGAGGATGCTTTTATTGGAATACCTATCAGCGAGGTAGCCGAAGAAGGGTTGGGCAATGAGCCCTGCTATTCCCGAGGAGATGGAAACGAGGACAATCGTTGTATATGAGAGGTGGAGATATTTGAGCATAAAAACAGAGAAGAATTGACCGGGCATAATAACTGCGAAATTCCAAAAGGAGATGAAGAAGGTGTAAAATTTGAAGTTTTTATCCTTAAGGGGAAGGGTGAGCTCGTGGAGGAGGGAAAGCTCTTTTTGGGGTTCTCTATATGGTTCTGGCTGTAGGAATATTATGACCGTTTCAACTATGGCGAAGAAGGTGGCGGTTGCGAAGACGATTGGGAAGGCTATCTTCTTGGGAAAGATATCAACGAGCCTCCCCATAGAGAGGGAGACGACCATTCCCGCCAATCCCGCATACATATTTCTGCGTGAGAAATAGCGTCCCCTGATATCCTCGGGAACGACATCCCCTAACCAGCTGATGTAAGGTGGATTAGTCATTGAGAGAAAGAAATTGGCAAAGGTGTAAGAAGCGAAGAAAAGAAATAAGGAATAAGAGAGGGATTTGAAGAAGGGAATGAGGATAATGGGTATCCAAAAGAGGATGGAGAAGATGTAGAATATGTTGGTGAAGAATTTTCTCGTGAGTCTTGATTTCTCCGCCCAGAAAGAGGCAAGGGGTTGGACAACACCCGCTAAGACGGGAATTGCTCCCAATAAGCCTATTTCCAAGCTCTTCGCTCCCAAATAAAGGGCAAATCCCGTTATGAAGACACCAGTCCAAAGATTGTAGGCACAGGTGCCTATAATTGCTCCCCAATTGAATAGGCGAAGCGCCCTCGCCGTTTCTTGGTGGGAAAGACTTGTTTTAATGCTCACTTTTTCTGATTATATGGAATATCTTCACCGCTAATTCAAGAATTGGGAATAGGCTACTTAAGGGAAGCATCGTCGCTGAATCGGAGAGAGCCTCCGTTGGCTCGGGATGGGTTTCAAGGAATATTGCATCAACGCCGACCGCACAAGCGGCTCTTAATAGGTAGGGAGCCATTTCCCTATCTCCGCCCGAAACACCCTTTCCTGCCCCGGGCATCTGCACGCTATGCGTGGCATCGAAAACAACAGGGTAGCCGAAGCTTTTCATAATGACTAATGAACGAAAATCCACCACCAAATTATTATAGCCAAATGTAGTTCCTCTCTCGCAGAGAAGGATATTCTTATTTCCCGTGCTTTCAATCTTCTCAACCACATATCGCATATCCCAGGGAGCGAGAAATTGCCCTTTTTTAACATTTATCGGCTTTCCCGTTCTGCCAGCGGATAACAAAAGGTCTGTCTGCCGGCAGAGAAAGGCGGGAATCTGTAGAGCGTCAACGATTCTCCCAGCGATTGCTGCTTCCGCTGGTGAATGAACATCAGTTAGAACGGGAACCCCTACCTTTTCTCTCACGGTTTGCAGTATCTCAAGCCCTTTACCCAATCCTGGACCACGAAACGAGCTTATGGATGTTCTATTAGCCTTATCGTAGGAAGATTTGAAAATATATCCTATCCCCAATTTCTCGCATATCTCCTTTAATTTGAAGGCTACCTCAAGGCAGAGCTCCTCGCTTTCAATAACGCAGGGACCCGCTATCAAAACGAGCTTATCTCCCCCCACTACGACATCTCCGATTTTCACCTGCATCCCAATAGCTTCCTCACCCTTTCCAAGTCCTCGGGCGTGTCAACACCAACTGGGCTATAATCAACGAGAACGATTTTTATCCTGAAGCCGTTTTCCAAAGCCCTCAATTGCTCCAAGGATTCCGTCTTCTCCAAGGGAGTTTGGGGTAGGGAGACGAATTTGAGAAGGAAATCCTTTCTATATCCATATATTCCGATGTGCCTTAATGTGGGAGCAACTGGGTTGCGATAGAAGGGGATAGGGGAGCGGGAGAAGTAAAGGGCTATTCCCTTCTGGTCGGTAACTACTTTCACGACATTGCTGTTTTCCCTCTCCTCTTTGTTAGCCAAAGTTGCGGCTGAAGTCATAGGAATTTCCTCATCGCTTTCCATTAAAGCCTCCGCCACTTTATCTATGACCTCTGGTGGAATTAAGGGTTCATCTCCTTGGATATTAATAACAAAATCACAATCAATCTTTCTCGCTACCTCGGCACAGCGGTCAGTTCCGGATGGATGAGTGGGAGAGGTCATAACAGCCTTGCCACCAAATTTCTCAACAGCTTCCAAAATTCGTTCGTCATCTGTAGCAACTATTACATCCTCTAAAAGTTTGGATTTCCGGGCTTGCTCGTAAACATATTGAATGAGTGGTTTGCCGCAGATGTCCGCTAATGGTTTTCCGGGCAAGCGTGTTGCTGAATAACGGGCGGGAATTATGCCTACGATTTTCATTTCTTGCAGTACCTCTCAAGTATCGTTTTTATTATATTGCTCGTGGATTTTCCTTCAACTCCCTTAGCTATCATAACCTCTCCTCCCAATGAACGAACCAACTTCGCCTCGGGTAGCTCATCGGGAGATTGATAATCTCCCCCTTTAATATGGATATCGGGCTTTATCAATTTGATTAGCTCATCGGGAACGGTTTCTTCAAAGATGACAACGAAATCCACCATCTCCAAGGAAGCTAATATCTCCGCCCTCTCCTCCTGCCCCATAATCGGTCTGTTTTCCCCTTTAATTTTTCTCACCGATTCATCGCTATTCAAACCAACTATGAGGATATCCCCTTTGCTTTTCGCTTCCCTTAAATAACGGATATGACCCAAATGGATGATGTCAAAACAACCGTTCGTGAAAACTATCCTCTTTCCCTCCGCCCTCAATTTAGCTACTAAATCGGTGATTTTCTCCCTTTCTATTATCTTTCTCATATTCATTCCTGTTGAAGTTGGTCCACAAGCTCCAACATCTCTTTCGGAGTAGGCTGAGCTGTGCCAAGCTTCCTCACAACAACGGCTGCCGCTATGCTTGCTACCTCCATTGCTTCCCTGAGAGAAGTCCCCGCCTTCAAACTCAAGGCGAGCGAAGCCATAACCGTATCGCCAGCTCCCGTTACATCGTGAACCTCGGTAGCTAAAGCAGGAATGTGGATTTTCTCATCCTCTTTATAAAGGCACATTCCTCTTTCGCCCATCGTTATCAAGACTCCTTTCACCTCAAATTGCCGCAGGAGCTTCATTCCCACCTCATCTATGGGGAGGGATTCCGTGGCATCGCCGACAGCGTAGCGGGCTTCCTTCTCGTTTGGGCAGAGAAGGAAGGCACCCTTGAAAAGGCTTATGTTCTGAGGCTTTGGGTCTACTATCAGCAGGGAATCGGTTTGCCTACTTATTTCAACGAGGATTTGGGCAACTTCCGGGTGGAAGAAGCCCTTATTATAGTCAGAGGCTATTAATATGTCTTTGTTTGTCGCTAATCCTTTGATTTTCTCCTTTACTTTAGCCAAAACCTCGCCATCAATTGGCTTCCTGCTCTCCCTATCTATCCTCACGACCTGCTGGGTATGAGCGATGATTCTATTTTTGCAAGTTGTTGGACGGGATGGGTCTACGACGATTCCTTGGGTATCTATAT
>Ga0080004_1109552_pt1 | contig 13976 bp, 7 predicted proteins | sample WasSprMetagenome_FD_69207 | JGI IMG/M metagenome (GOLD analysis project Ga0080004, IMG submission 69207) | Sulfidic aquatic microbial communities from Washburn Spring, Yellowstone National Park, USA - WS (SPADES assembly) (version 2) | ecosystem: Environmental > Aquatic > Thermal springs > Hot... | reverse complement strand
GATTTGAAACTAAAAATCTTACTTATAAAACTGCCGAAGAATACAAGGAGCAACTACTATTTCCATTCACTGCTGAAAACAAAAAAAGATATATTATTCAAATCAAAAAAGATGAAAAGGAGAAACAGAAACTAATTGCAAAAATAAAAAAATTGGTGAAAAATCGAAATAAATTATACAAACAAGAAAACGATGAATTACCAAGAGTTTATATGGACGAACATTTATTTTTGCCAATACTTATTAGGAAAGAAAAAATTGATAAAATTACACCTGAAGGACTTGAAAAAAGTGAGGAAGATTTTATTAAAGGATTAAGAGAATATTTAAAAAGAAATAAAGAGATGTTTAAGAATTTTGAAATTTATCTTTTAAGAAACTTTCCAAAATCCGGGACAGGATTTCAACTCCAATGGTCTAAATTTTTCCCGGATTTTATTATGTGGATTAAAAAGAAAAATGAAGAAATAATTGTGTTTTTAGAACCACATGGTTTAGAACATTCAAAAAGATTAAATGATGAAAAAATAATATTTGCCACTTCTTCTAACAGTGAAATTATCACCATTAAAAAAATAGAAGAAGAAGTCAATAAGAGAGAAAATAAGAATATTAGATTGGAATATTTTTTACTCTCAACTACAAAATATGAGGATTTAGAAAAAAGGACAGGAGACTTTCCCAAACAAGAAGAATTTGAGGAAAAGAATGTTTTATTTTTGCGTGATGATAAAAACTGGCCGGAAAAACTATTTAAAAAGATAGGTATTATTCGCTAATTAAAAATCTCTTAAAAGTGTCCTGTTAACCTCCGATGTTCGCAAGTATTTGAGCAAACCATACATTAAAGAAGTAAAAATTTTATGAAACCTGTGAAACCATATTTTAAAACAACGAATTTTTAATGTGTAATAAATAACAGGGCTTTAATTAAGTACAATTTTTTAACTCTACGATTAACGATTAAAAGAATATAAAGCACACTACAAAACTTTTAAATTATGAAAAACTGGTAAAATTATTGAGTATCAAAGGATGCGAGGGGAGAGAGTTTATCTCAAGAGGGGGGCTCTCGCCCCCCTTCCTGATATAGTTCTCCCCCCATAACAAGCTCGGGGGAACGCTCCCTTTCCCCCGAACCCCTTTTCAACTCCCTTTTAGAGAAGAGCGCTATGCGAGGGGAGGGAGTTGAACCCTCACGGGCAATCTCAGGAGGGGGTGCTTCCCCCTTCCTGATATAGTTCTCCCCCCAAAACGAAAAGCATAGGGGACAGTTCTTTCCCCTATAACCCCTTTATCCCGTTTCGGGTTCTTCAAAGGGTGCGAGGGGAGGGAGTTGAACCCTCACGGGATAAACCCACTGGATCCTAAGTTTTTAAAATTATTAAATTCCGGAGGCCCATTCAAACCCCAAATTTTTGAAAATCATTGTATTTCAAGCAATTTACAGATTTTAAATTTTTTATTAAGAAGTCCTCCAGAATGACAAAATTTAAAAAATTGGCACACTTAAAGCACAAAATTTTATGACACAAATTTTTCAAAATAATAATGTCAAAACTTTAAAATTAATTGAAAATCAATAAACTTATAAAAATTTTTAAATGACAGGGAGGTGTAAAATGTTCCGGGATAGAAGATTTGAACACTACGAAAAAGATTTAAAACAAAAATTAATTGAAGAAAATATAAGTTTAACCCAGCAATTAAAAAATTGGCATGATTGGTGGAATAGAATTGGAAGGTCATTAATACCTCCTTCAAAGCATTATCAATTGGTGGCACAATATAACAAACTTTGGAAAATGTATAATGAAAAGATTGAAGAAATAAAAAAATTGAGCGAAGAAAATAAAAAACTTAAAGAAGAGGTTGAAAGTAAAAACAATGAAATTTTGCAGTTGAAAGAAAAGTTGGAGAAGAAAAAAGATATAATTGTAAAAACTAACAATATAGAAAGATTAGATGCTTATCCAGATATAAAAATTAAATGGTTAAAAATACTGAAACCTCCATTCAGGTGCATAATCATTGGAAAACCAGGGAGTGGAAAAACTGCTTTAGGTCACTTTCTTCTTGAAACCTTTCGTTTTCACAAGGACACTTATATTTTAGGATTTCCAGAAGAAAAAATAAAATTACTTCCAGAATATATAAGTGTTGTTGATTCCCTTGAAAAAGTACCAAGAAATTCAGTTTGTCTTGTAGATGAGGCGTATTTGAAATTTGGAGCAAGAGAGTCAATGAGCAATGATAAACACTTTAATTTAATACAGACACTGGGACTCTCTCGTCAAAAAAATATAAGTTTAATCTTTATAACACAGAGTTCTTCTCTGATAGATAAAGTAGCACTGAGTATGATAGATTTCATTATTATTAAGGAAATGTCAAAATTCAATATTGAATTTGAAAGAAAAGAAATAAAAAAACTTATTGAAAATGCGAATAAAATGCTTGAAAATATTATGGGTGATAAAAAAAGGTTTAGTTTCTTAATCTCAACTGATGGAAAAATTGAAGAAATTATTGAGAATGATTTACCATCTTACTGGAATGAGGAAATAAGTCGTGCATATCAATTCGGTTTTATATCAGGCGAAAGATATGGGGAAAAAATAACAAGAGAAGAGAAAAAGAAAATAGCAAATCAATTAAGGCAAAATGGTTATTCCTATAAAGAGATTTCAAGAATTGTAGGTGTAAGTAAAGCAACTATTATAAACTGGACAAAACCCAAAAAATAAGAAAATTTACATAACTGACCCCATCTACATTCCCTCCCCTACCTCTACCAAACTCTATAATTTCAGTATACTGAATTTATATATGAATATAACATTATTAAAACCCGTTAAAAAGAAAAAATTTAAGGTGGTTTCATAAACAGGTTGTTTGTATTGTCTTTCCTGCCCAGTTAACACCAAGTGGTTATTAGAAAGTGTCATTTCCCGATTAATAACTACTTATTTTGTTTCTTGTTAAAATTATTTGTCTGTTTATATAAAATTAAAGATATGCCACAAAAAATTTGAAAATGAGATTGAGAAGGGATAAAATTAAGTAGTAAGAGTTGAAAAATTTAAAAAACTGAAAAAATGGGGGAGGTGAAAAATGTTATCCTTGAGCAAAATTAAAGAAGAAACTGATAAATTAAGTGCTCTTATGTGGGATTGGTTTGAGTTTATAGATGGGTTATCTCCTGATGAAGCATATGAATATGACACAATTGAAATTATTGAAGAAATGGAAAAGTGGTATAATTGCAGTTTACAATTGATGAAAGAAACAGGGTATGTAGGATTAGACGAATTTAAGCAACTTTTTAAAGATGAAAAATTTTCAATGTTCAATTATCTCAACAACCTATTTAATGGGAAGGAACCTTCAAAAGAAGAAAATGATGAGTTTCAAGACAGGTTTTTCCAAATGGCATTTATACTTGATGCTTTACCAGATGCAATAGCAACGGTAAGAGAAAAAAAAGAATTTTCTGGAAATCCAATAGAAATGATATTTTCGTATATTGAAGAAGCAATAAAAATTTCTTCAGAAGATCTTATCAACGCTGCAACTAAAGGAAGATTAGCGATTGAAAAAGGTGTAAATTTTTTATGTTTAGAAAAGGATATTGCAATTACGCAAAAGATATCACCCGGACCTCGTGCTTCATTTTGTGATAAAGTAAATGCATTGGCAAATGGAGGAATCATAACTTCTACAGAAGAAAAAGAGTTAAAAGATACACATAAAATTTGTAGTGAGATTATGCATCGGGGTAAAACATCTTTTCCAATTTCAACATTTAAAGAACGTCTTGAAATAGCAAAACAGATTTTTAAAAAATTAATTAATGAACTTTGATATTTTTATCCACTTCTGAAAAAGGACTGTTAGAAAAAATTTCAAAATTATAAAAGCAAAAAACAAAAAAATATATGTGTGATATAATATGAAAAAATTGAAAAGTAGAAAATTATAAAAAGATTGAAAACTATGAGAGAGTAGGATTTAAAAAATTTCTGATGCCGAAATTTTAGATTTGGAGATAAAAATTGACAAGTAAAATTGTGAATTAAATGCAAACGTAGTTCACTAAATATTTACCTAAATATTTACGAAATAAAGAAAAAAATAACTAACTCGTAGTGCAATGTTGCAGTATGCTTTCAGGAAGGCCAAAATGGAAATAAATGAAATAAATTTTGTTGTTGAAGGTTCGCCAGTAGTATGGGGAGTTGAAAAAAAAGAACGGGAATGGAAAAGAACAGTAGGAAAGACTGCAAAAAGTATAATATACAAGGAATATGGGGTAGAAGTAATAGATGGCGATTATCTTTTTGAAGTTGAAATTACTTTTGTCATTGCCAATGATAGAATTTTTAATATGGATCTGGATAATTTGGTAAAACCTGTTCTTGATGCTCTTTTTTCTAATAGACAACAGAACGAAGAAAATTTATCCATTTTTAATTCAGATGATAAATATGTAATTTCACTAATAGTAAAAAAAGTTGTTTCACCTGATGACCAAGAAAGAGCATTTATAAAAGTAAGATGGTATTGATAAACATTTTTCTTTTTTATAGATACCTTAAAATGATAAACAAATAAGAAATGTTCATGTAAGACCTCAATTTTTAACACTTTTTAATAATATATTCTCAACCTGCTGATAATAAGTTTTGTATAGTCCATTTGATATATAATAAAAACCAAAAAAGATTAAAATTGCCACAATAATAGCTATCACTAAGCCAGTTTTACTAACAAGAAAATCTTGCCATCTCATTGGAAATAAAAGATTTATCAATTGAAGAAAATAACTTAATAATAATAAACTAAACCCAACAACTATATCGGCACGTTGACGACATAAGTTTTTTGCAACATCTAAATTATAGTCCCATTTTGGTTTTGATAATTCAGCTAAATCCATAGTAGATAATGCGAGCGTTCCTTTGACTAAAAAAAGAGACGAAAATAATCCAATTAACAATGCTAATGTTTGTATAAAAGTCCTCATTTTCTTTATGTTAACATATTTTTATTTGTCCAAATTTCCTTTAACATAAAGATTCACTGATAATTATCTGAGCATATTTCCTTTCAATCTGTCTTTCTTCGCCTTCTCTTGCATCTTTTATAATTTTTGCTATTTCTTCAACTAATTCTTCAGGTAATAATCCATGTTTTCTTATCGCTTTTCTTAAATTCCTTCGTTCATTTACACTTAAATCTATTTTCCTTATTTTTTCTATTATCTCTTCAACTTGCTGTTTGAATTTTTCACTTTTCCCTCTTTTAAATCTTTCTAATTTTTTAATAACCTGTCTTTTTATTTCTTCTAATTTTGTTTTTCCCATTTCTCTTCTATTAACTTCATTTTCAAATTCTTTTCTAACTTTTTCCAAAACATCTATGTGGAATGGCAAAATTTCTTCCTTTTTTTCCAAAGGAGTACATTCTATTAGTTCTAATATTTTCCAGTCATTTTTTTCTATGATTTCACCTCTTTCATTTGCAAGAAGTAATTTATAATAATCATCAGACCTGCAGAAAATAACTATTGAATTTGTCATTTTTTTACATGTCATTCCACAAGTAGCCATTCTTGGTAAACTAAGTGCTTTTTTATATTCCTCTGGATACTCTTCTTTTAATTTTTTCCATTCCATTAAAAAATAACCCGCTCTTGAACGAAATTCTTCTTCTTTCAATGCATCCTCTTTTTCAGTATAAATTTCAAAAAGTTTTTTTCTTACAATCTCTTCATCCATGCTTATTGTTTTTTCGTCTCCACCATACCTTTGGATAATTTCATTAATTCTATTTTTAACTCTTTCCTCCACTTTTATGTTTCTTTCTATTTCTTCCTGCGGGAAAAAGTTATAAACATAAATTTCTTCATGTTCACTTCCAATTCTATCTATTCTACCTATTCTTTGTATAATTCTTACTGGATTCCAATGTAATTCATAATTAACAACTACCTGTCCATCTTGTAAATTCAATCCTTCACTTAAGAGTTCTGTACTTACTAAAATATTTATTTCCTCTCCCTGCTTAATCTTATATCTATTTGATTTTGGAGAAAACCTTTTTGCTTTTGTTATCACCTGTCCTGTATCTTGACTGACATAATCTACATTTTGAAAACATTTTTTTAATTCTTCCCCAAGATATTCAGCAGTCGCAGAAAATTGAGTAAAAATGATTGTTTTTTTACCTTTTATTTGTGGAGAATTTATAAGATTTATCAATTTTAATAGTTTATCATCACTTTGAGAAGTTAAATCTTTGACAGAATTATACATTTCTTCAAATGTTTTTTTGTCATCTTTTATATCTTTTTCTAATCTATCTTTTTCAAACCATTCTGCTTTGTATTTTGTTTCAGGAATTTCAATATTTTCTATCTTTCCCCCGGCTTTTAATTCATCTATTACTCTTTCTGCCTCTTCACCCACAAGAACTTTATTTTCATTTAATGCTTTTAAGAAAGCATCATGAGACGCCTGCATCCATTTAACTGTTTCTTTAAATGCTTCAATGCTACTTTCTAATCTTCTAAATAAAATAATCTTCATTATCTTTTTCAAATTAGTTCCTGCGATCTTTAACTTTTCTAACTCTTCCGGAGTGAATTTACTCTCATCTTTTATATAACTTCCAATATCATACCTTGCAAATTTAAGTTTTTCTATTGAGTCATTTAATTTCTTGTATAATCCACCCGGATAAACTTTATCAATATCATAATCAACCCTGTAAGGTCCTTTTCTTTTAGGAAACTTAATATTTTCTTTATAATATTCAATAATATCCGACCTTGTTCTCCTTACCATAATTTGAGAAATCAAATCTTCTAAATCTGCTTGACCTTTATCACATTTTTCAAAGAATTCTTTTAAGTCAGGTGGGTCAATCCTGAATTTATGGTTTAAATCATTTGGAGTAAATAGTTTAATTTGATAATAAAGGTCCCATATACTTAAATTTTGGGGTGTGGCTCCTACAAGTATTACTTTTTTATTTTCACATATTAGTTGTAAGTCCTGATATCTTAAAGTATCTGGGTTTCTGAAATGGTGTGCTTCATCAATTAAAACAATTTCTCTTTCCATTAATTTTTCGTCATTTAAAATATTTTCTAATTCCCCAAGGGAAAATACTCGTGCTGTTCCTACACCAAAATCTGCCAAAACATCTTCCCATATCTCTATTAATTTTGGAGGGCAGATTATAATGGCTCGTTTACCTTCTTCTTCAAGATGAGCCAACAGTGCAGAACCCATATAAGTTTTACCAAGTCCTGGAACATCTGCTAAAAATACTCCATTATATTCTTTTAGTTTATGATAAGCGTCTATAACCGCATCAAGTTGATAATCATATAATTCAACATCTTTATATTTCTTTTCTTTTTTAATTTCTTCTTTTTCTTCATAAGAAAAAATCTCATGCAGAATTCTTAAATAAACCCTGAAAGGAGTAACTCTATCAGGTTCAGTAATATCAATTAATACCCAACTTTTTCCTAACGAATCTATAGCGTAGGATGTAAAATCTTTTGCCTCTACCCATTTCTCTTTAAACCAATTAGAAAGTTCTTTATGGTAATCAGAGTATAAAGTTACATTTAGTTCAGTATTTAATTTCAACCCGCTTAATGACAAATTGCTTGAACCAAGGAAAGCAATTCCACTTCCATATCTTTTATCTCTAAAATCAAGTATATAAAGTTTTGCGTGCAAAGGTTCATAAGGATATATTTTTATTTCAATTTTTCTCTCTCTTAACTTTTCCCAGAACCACTTTATAAATTCAATATTTTCTCTTGTTGGCTCAATGTAACTAATTAAATCCATTAAAGTATTTGCCTCTTTTTCAAGAAGTTCTTTTACTTTATAATCAGGTAAATATCTATTTTTATTTAGTATTTCATTTACGGCTTCTTCATATTTCTTTGCCAATAAAAGTGCTTCAGCAGTATCTTTTTGAACTTTAGAACCAATTAAAATCTGCAATTTTTCTAAATTTTCAATCTCTTCCTTAATTTCTTTTAATCCTGTTAAGAAAAACCAACCTACGACAAAATGGGCTTGCTCTGATACTGATAGTTTTTCTTTAAGGACTTCTGATAACTTTACATTTACATTGTCTATTATTTTATATTCCATTTTTTACATTATACACTTCTTGCTTTTAATAATCTATTTTTTACAAGTTCAAGGACTGCTTTATACACTTCAAGTTGTTCTTCTTCTGTTAGACCAAGCGCTTCAAAAACAATTTTATCAAGTTCTTTTCTATCTGGCATTATACGGTCAAAGGATACTTCTTCTGGCTTTACATATTCATAAGGATGTTCTGGATGGTTGCAGTTTCTTTGAGCGCATTTAGGAAAACCGAGTTCTTCAAAGATTGATAAAGGCTTTCTTTTGATAATTTTTAACTTTCTCAAAAATTCAATGCTTTCTTTCCCTAAAATAATGATAGGTAATTGCTCCATTTCATAAACGGCAAGCCATTTAACCCCCAATCCTAAACCAGCGCTTGCACCCCCGATGAATTCTCTAAAAAAGAAATTAGTTAATGTATTATTTAATAAAATCCCAAATTCAAACTCATACTCTTTAACAAAATCATCTCTTGTAGACAATGAATAAAAAGTTTGGTCGTGATTTATTCTAACAGTTGAAATATAAAAAGCTGGTCTATCAGCAGTTGCACGTAACGATAAAATACGCGTTGTTATATCGTTTAAACCATACCAATAGTTTCTATTTTTTACTGTTTCCAATTTATGATACCCTTGTTTTTCTCCCCATTCAATGTATTTCAAGGCATAAGTTCCTTTAAGTTGTTCTTTTGATTTATGACACATAAAAACTTTGTATTTTAAATCTTCTTCTCTAACGATTATCGTTTTAAGTTCTCGTGGTGATTTTATTACTGGCTTTAAAAATTCTTCCTCAATATATCCTTCCCATCCAGCGGAGTTTTTGACATGTAAAAGTCCTTCTGGTGCTGGTTTTCCCGTTGGCTCTAAATAGAAAAATTCATTCGCACCAGTTGTAAATCCTCTTTTAACCTCTGCAATATCTCCCAACTTTACAAGTTTATCTTTCCCTTTCTCCAGAATCTTAAAGAAAATCTCAGGTGCTCTTAAGTATTTTCCACCCCATTTATTGCCAACATAAATAGAGTGCTTATTAAATACTTCACCCTTTTCTTCAGGGTTTTCTGCTCCATCTTTCCATAAATCAAATTGTTTAACTGGGAAAATTTTAAATTCCTCTTTTTCTTTTCTTTCAAATGTATTTTCTATTTCTAAAAGTGTTTCTGTAAACATTATCTCTTCAAATGGCTTTTTAAATACAACAAATTTAACAATATTTTCTTTTAAATTATCCTGCCAATTTTTTTCAAAAGGTGCTTTAAGTAAAGTTATCACTGTGTTGATATCAGCATGTTTAAAACTTCTTTTTGCATGATTATCATAAATGGCAACAATAGGAACTCTTTTTAGTAAAACTTCTTGAAGTCCTTTGCCAAAATCAACATCAAGCCAGGAATTAGAAGAAATAAAACACATAATTCCATTTTGATTTAACAACTTTAATCCTTTAAGGTAAAAATAAACATAAAGGTCACATTTTTTATCAAGTTTTATTAAATCGCCCTTTTCATCATCCCAGTCCAGTTGCATCTGTTTTAAAAGTTTTTCTTTATATTCTCTCCTTTCTTCAACTGATTGGCTTTCTGGTTTTGTTGGGTCTGAAATTAGTTCCTGTCTTACAAAAGGGGGATTTGCAATTACAATATCAAAGCCATCTTTCTCTCCCAAAACTTCTGCAAATCCAATATCCCATATCAAAGGTGGTTCCATTCTTTCTTGAATTATTTTTTCAAAAAAGACATTAAAATTTTCTAATTTTAAAAGTTCGTTCTCTTTCTTTTTTATTTCTTCGTTTTTTTTATTTATTAACTCTTCTAAAAGATTGACATCCCTCTCCGAAGATAATTCCCAAAGTTTTTGATATTCAGGTAGTTTTTCTTCTTTTAATTTATTTATTTCTATATTTAAATTTTGGATATCTTGGAAAAGTTTATCTCTTTTAAAAGTTATAATTTCTTTAATTAACTTTCTTTCTTCCTCTAATACCTTTTTAAAGTCCATTTTATTTTGATAAACAAGCACTTTATGAGCTTTTAAGGTGTTAATTTTATTTGTTATACTTCTATCATCTGCTTTAAACTTTCTTAAAGGTATTAAATCTCCTATTGATTGAACTAAACTATCACCAACTCTCAGTTTGAAAGATAAACTTGGTAATAAAGGTTCAAATCTATTTTTAAGTTGTTCAGGACTTGCTTCAAGAAAAAGATTTAACCATAACCTCAACTTAGCAATCTCTACTGCCCAGCCTTTTACATCTACTCCAAAAATTGACTTTTCAATAATCTTCTTTTTTTCTACAAATCTGTCGTATGTTTTCCCTGCCTGCTGATAAAGTATTTCTTTTAACTCAAACAAAATATCAAGAGCAACTACAAGAAAGTGTCCGGAGCCACAGGCAGGGTCAAGTATAGCAATTTCATCCAGTTCTTTTAATAATTTTTCTCTTTCGTTTTCATTAAATTGGGGGACTTTTTGTTCCCCTTTTTCTGCAAAAATAAATTCATAAAGTATCTTTTTATCAATTTTTGTTTTATTAAAAAAATATTCCACAAGAGAGTTTCTTATCATAAATTCAATTTCTGCCTTTGGAGTATAAAAAATTCCCAATTGATGTCTTTCATCACTTTCTTCTGAAATGTTAACAAGCATTTCATAAATAAAACCCAGTATTTCTGGATTAATAGCGATTTCCTGTTCAAAAGGAGTATTTTCCTCTACTGTAAAATTATATAATTCTAAAAATTCAAAAATTTTAATGAAATAAGAATCAGGGATTTTATAACCAAGAAAATCTAACTCACTGTCTTCTTTAAAAAGTCCTCCATTGAGGAAAGGAGTTTGAGAAAGAATAGAATTAAAATCAGGATAAGAATTCCCAAGTTTAAAGTATTCTTTAGTATAAAATTTCCCATTAAGAGATTCAAAAAACAAAACATTAAGCCAGTTTTGATGGAATTGGTCTTTACCCCCAAAATTATCTCTATAAGCATTCCAGAAACAACTCAAAAATTCTTTATTATTGCCAAAGCAACCTCTTTTTTGAACGAAATAAAGGAACATTAAACGATTGAAAAGCAGGTGTGTATACCGGTGTGCTTTTTCTTCTGAATTTGGAATATTTTTGTAATTATTCCGAAGATAATTTTTTACATAATCAAATATTTTTCTATATTCTTTAAAAAATTTGTCAGTAACTTCTTCCACACTAAAAGCAAGTTCTTTTTTTCTTACAATACTTTCGGTTGATTTATCTTTATCAGGGTCTATTTTAAAATGCTCCAGTTGTTCACAAGCAGTTCTTAACTTATTTCTGTTTTCCGGAGTAATACCAAACCTTTTTAATTTTATCCTTTTGCCTGACCCTTCTGCTACCACAAAATGCCAGAATTCTCCATCTTGATTTGAAAAAACAAAAAGAGCTTCCCTTCTATATTCTTCCGGGATTTGAGATATAATTTCTCTTTCTCTGGATAACAAAAATTTTTCAACTGAGTAAAAATTACCTTGAGATTCGTTTAATACAAAATAAAAAACAAAAAAATTATAAAATTTCCCAATAATTTCAGATTTACTTATAGATGAACTTGAAATTGGAAATGGGATTGGTAAACTTGAGTACTCAAATCCCCATATTTTGCAAACTATTTCAAGTAAATCTTGTCTCGTTTTAAGATTGCTTAAATAAAAATTCATTTTTACATCTTCTTTTGTATTTATTATACACTACTTTAAAAATTTTTAAAATGTTAATATTCTTTTGCTCATTCTCATAATTAACTTTTTGAAAGCTGTAACTCTAATTAAAAGAATTATAACCTTATAATTTTTATCTTGCATAGTAAAAACAATTTAGAAATTTTTTGTCAAAATAAAATTGAGTAATTGACGAAAAAATAATTGTAAGATTATTTGAGAAATGTTTTAAAATTTATTGATTTCAATAGATGTTGCAATTATAGATTTTCGGTTCAAATTATAAATTTAAAAGTTGAAACCCTTTTTGCTCGTATATTATTACCATTAATTCTTCAATAAATCGTCTATTATGTTTGTGGGAGAGATCATTTTCAGTAATAACAAAATCATTAATTCTTATTTTTTCAAAGCGAAGAATTTCAAGTCTAATTTTGAATCCATTTTCTATATACTCATGAAATTTCTTATTTATTCGTTTATTCGTCTGTTGAGATGGCCCAGGATTTAAATAACCGTTTATTCGCTGGCATAAATCTTGAGCCTCTCCTATATAAAACTTTTCATCTTTTAAACTCTCACTAAAAATATTCCATCGGTAGATTGCTGGGTGGCGATATTTTTGTCTCATAAAGGGTGTAATTTCTTCTGGAAAAAAATAATTATTTCCGTTTTCATCTCTTACAGCCGGTTCCCATTGATAATTAAATTCTATTTTTATTTCACTCATATTTCAAACCTCCTTAGAATAGAAAAAATTTATAAACAGACCCCTGGTTTCTTTTCTTCTTATAATTTAAAAATGTTCACCTTTTCTGTAAAATACTTCTTTTAAATTTTATGACTTTTCAGTTTCAATTTCAAATTTTACTCTTATGTTTTTTTCATCTTTACGTTACAATTTTTCCTTATAACCACGTGAAATTTTTTAAAGTCAAATGCTAAAAAAAGAAAACTTCAATTAAGATTTCAAAAATATCTTATAAATAAGTTATTTACAAAAAAAATATTTTATTGTATAATTTTATCAAAAGTTTAGATGAAAAAAAACCTTTGGATATAAAAACGTTAATTGTATTAAGAAAAATTTGCTAATCAAATTTTTAATAGAATTACTGAGAAATGCGAAAAAGGAGTGAATATCTATAGTCCTTATATTAAACCATACATTAAAGAGGTAAATATTTTATGAAACCTGTAAAACCATATTTTAAAACAACGAACCAAGGAAATTCCAAAACTTAAAAAAGAAAGAACACTTTAAATCTTAATTCCCTTCTTGCCTCTGATGTTCCCTCTAATTTATTTCCTTATTCCTATCAAAATCCATTTCCCAAAGTTTTTTAATGTGTAATAAATAACAGGGCTTTGATTAAATACTTTTTTAACCTTATAACTGACCCGGGTCAGAAGGGTCAAAAAGGGTCAGAAATTAATTTTTTAACCTGTTGAGTTTATCTGGTGACAAAAATTTTTTACTATCTCTTGACAAGTAAAAAATTTTGAGGTAAAATTTTGTTAACAAAAAGTTAAAAGGAGAGACAATGAAACTTGGAAAATTTTTAAAAGAACAAAGGATAAAGTTAAATTTGAAAATAGAAGAGGTGGCAAAGTTGTGTGGAGTTAGTTCTGCGTGTCTGGTAATGATTGAAAAAGGTCGCAGATTCCCCTCAATATCCCTTCTTATTAAATTTTCTGAAATTTTCAATACTCCTCTAATTTTTCTCATGAATTTACTCGCTGATGACATAAAAGAAAAAGATAAAAAAATTGAAGAAGAAATTGCAAAAATTAGGCTTGCTAACCTCTTCCCTTTTCTTTTTTCACAATTTCAACCTATGGCTCTTAATGATATGTTAAAATTTTTGAAAATTAATTATCCCGAAAGGTTTAAAATTCTGTATAAAAAAGCAAAAGAAAAAACCGGTGAGAAAGAATCAGAAGAAAAAGTTATAGAAGAATATTTGAAAAAAGAACCATTGATTGAGGAAAAAATTTATAAAAACATTTATGAAGAATATGATTGGGGGCAAAGTGAATTAACATATCCGGAGAAGTTAAAGAGAATCAAGGAAGTTTTTAATTTTAAATGGAA
>Ga0080004_1079635_pt1 | contig 13978 bp, 18 predicted proteins | sample WasSprMetagenome_FD_69207 | JGI IMG/M metagenome (GOLD analysis project Ga0080004, IMG submission 69207) | Sulfidic aquatic microbial communities from Washburn Spring, Yellowstone National Park, USA - WS (SPADES assembly) (version 2) | ecosystem: Environmental > Aquatic > Thermal springs > Hot... | reverse complement strand
AGAAGATCCTATGGTGGAAGGAGCATTTGTCCCTTTGATGACTTATTCTGCGAAAGAAGATACTTTGAAGCCAACTGATGTTTTGTTGAATGGTGAATCAGAAGTTTTGAATGAGATTGCTAAGAGGGTAAGAGAATGGTATGGAGCATGGGATAGAGTTTGGGATAATATTTTGCTCAGAGCGAAAATTAAACAAACGATGGTAGAGTTTGCTGAAAAGTTAAATAGACCAGAACTTCTGGAAGCAGAATGGGTTGTGAATGCTAATGAAGCTTTTCATTTGATTTCTGAAGAAGTTTCTAGAGAGGTTGGCTACGTTAATTCAAAAGTTGTATATGAAAGGTGGTTGGATTGGTTAAAGAAAAAAGTGAATACTTATTAGAATTATACAAGAAATTCTCTTTATTTAAATTAAATCCTCCTAATTTTATTTCGTTAAAATTAAATAAAAGTTTAGACTTTCTAGAATGGAACCTTACCCCCGCTGATATTTTATCATCTTCTATAACTATTTCTTTGTTGTTTTTTACAATATTCACATTTCTTTATTTAATTTTTGGTGGTTGGTTTTTGTTTCTTGTTGGGTTATATGTTTTTATTTTTTCTTTCGTATTTCTAATTTCGTATCCAGTTCTCGTTCATAAGAAGATGGTGAGAGACGGGACTTCTGAAATGCTACTTGCGGTGATTTTTCTCTCCTTATCTTATAGAATAGAGGGAAACGTAGAGAGTTCGATCCTTTTTGCTGCAGAAAATTTAAAAGGAGTTTTAGGAAAGGAATTTTCAAAGTTGGTATCTTGGTTGAGGAGTAGAAAAATTATTTCATATAAGGAGGCAATTGAATATCTAAAGAAAAGATGGGGAGAGGAAAATCCACGATTTATAGATGCAATAAACTGTTTATTTTCCCACGTTTATGGGCAAGAAAAGAGAGAGAAGAATGCTGATGAAGCGGTAAGAATAATGATAGACGGTGAGAGAGAAAGAATGAGAACTCTTGTTCTACAAATGAAAAATCCTGTAAGAGTGATTAACATCTTTGGCATCCTTTTGCCAATGATGATGGTAATATTAATTCCTATTTTTGTATTTTTTGTTCAAGAATTTTTTGATGAAAGAGTTTTATTTTTTGGTTATACATTTATATTACCCTCAGCTCTTTTTTTACTCCTTCAATTTCAATTGATTTTAAAGGCACCAAGCATACATTCTTTGGAAATTGAATATATTTCTAGATTAAAAAACGTTAGGAAATATCTTTTACTACTGTCTTTAATGATATTCATTCCAGCTTTCATCTATTTATCTATTCACCTGAGTGCTTCCAATTCGGTCGTTTCAATAACTTTATATTCTTTCCTTCTACTCCTGCTTATTTTTTCTGTTGTTATTTTGAATACGTTTTTAGTTTATAAGATATTTTCAAAAAATCTAGAAAAGATATCTTCAATTGAAACTCAGCTTTTACCTTTTCTCTCATCTCTATCAATTTCTTTAGAGAAGAATGTACCATTTGAGTATGCTATTCAAGAAACAATAGATAAGGTTAGAGATCCTGAGACTAGAAACATGTTAACTATAATTGTTAGAAAGATGATAAGTAGTCGTGGAACTTTTGAAGAAATAGTTTTTGATCCAAATAGTGGAATACTAAAGGAATATCCATCTCAACTTTTAAAAATTACATTTAGAATGATATCTGGTTTGTTTGAGAAAGGTTCGTATCTTCTAAAAGTTGGTATAAAATCTCTACAAAAATTCTTTTTAGATCTCTCTGATGTTCAACTTTTAACGAAGGAGGTCTTAGAAGAAGCCATTTCTGATATTAAACTTCAGGTTAAAATTTTTGCACCACTGGCAGGTGGAATAACAATGGGAATGAGCTTAATCGTATTTCATGTTATGTCACAAATTAGTTTTGGTAATGAGGTGTATATACAAAATATTGGAGAAGAAGGTTTATCTTTTATGAAGAATTTGGAAAAGTTAAGATTACCAAAACTTCTCATACTCTCAATAGGAATATATATAATTGAAATGACTATAGTTCTTTCTTCTTTTGTTTCAGAAATAGAATTCGGAGAGGACTACGTTAAAAAAATGGGAGAAATAGGTAAAACGATGATAATTTCATTCCTAATATTTTCGATATTACTCTGGGGATTACTATTTTTTGCTGTTTCTTTATTACAATTTAATACTGAAGGAATATAAATCAAGGAAAAAATATAAATGATGAGGGGTATATGGGCTACAATAGTTTCTTTGATAATCATAGCGATATTAATAATTTTGTTCATAATAGTAGGAGAAAAACTTATTGAAAGAATTGTGATGGGTGGTTAAAATGAAAGGAATAGAAATGACAATTGTTAACCTTCTTTTTATGGTAATAGCATTAATTCTCATTTCCATAATAATAATAAAAATGATGCCAGCAGCGCTAAATTTTGTATATCATGTAATCTCAAATATAAAAGCTTCCTTACCTCGCTAATTTTTTAAGTTAATATTCTAAATTCTTGGTATGAGAGGAATAGCAACAACAGTTGTTATATTTGTTCTTGCGGCAATCATATTTGTTGTTGCGCTTTGGTTTTTGCTGAGTAAAGTTTTCCCTAACATTTTATACCAACTAGAGAAATTGCTTGGTATTGTCAAACCAACATCGATAGAGTCTGCAATAATGTGTAGTATAGCTAGATGTAAATATGGTTGCAACAGTTTTAGAGTGAGAGATATAAGTTGGGTAGATTATGATGATAGTGGAAGAAAAATTACAGTAAATTGTTGGGAGAAGTTTTGTTCAGGAACGAGTCCAGATGTTTATTCTGAAGGGGACAAAATATGCGAAAAAATGCCAGTTAGTATAAATCTAAAAAGTTCTCAGAGAATTTCAATAGATCACTTGTATGATGCGACAGAAGGCGGGCCTACTGATATTTTAGTTGGCATTGGTGTAAATTTAGATCCCAATTGGTTTTTCAATTCGATTATTAATGGTATTAAAGGTATAATAGACTCTTTAACTCATTTAAGTGAAACAAGATATACTCTTGCTTTGCTTGGAGATTATATAGTTGCATATGGAGATTCTGTTGATTGTTCTGCTCCCCTTACTTCAATAAATTTTGGGATTCCCTATACTCCAATAGGTGTTCAAATCTCATTTGTTTGTTATAAGTCAGTTGAAATAAAAGAGGGAAAGTATAGTATACGAACTTCCAGTTTCTATAAATTTGGTGTTCCACTTGGACCAAAATGGTATGTAACAACAATTGAGAGTGTTTAGTATGAAATCTAGCGTTTCTTATGTGATTTTTGTCATCGTATTGATAGGGATTTCTATCTTTGTTATTACAATTCTAACTTGGAATTGGATTTCTTCTCAGAAAAGAGAAAGTGGCGAGTATGAATGTAAAGTTAAGCAATTTAATTATTGCCTTGCTCTCATAAACAAACAAAATCCAAATTGGGATGAAATGCAGCCAAAAGACTGTAGTCAATATGGTATAACAAAGCCGACGGAAGATGAGTGTAAGGGGTTGTTAAGTTGAAAGGAGATGTGATAGCAGACTTTATTGGAATAATGGTTCTTTTTTTAGCTTTTTATCTCTTTCTAACAATTCTTTTGCCCAAAATCCTACAAGCTATTTTTTCAACTTTAGGAGAAGTTTCAGCTGAAGAGGTTGCTCGTCAGATTTCAAACTTCTTTGCTATTGCTTCTTCTTATCCAAATGTTGAAATTGAATATTGTCCCTCTCAACAAGTTAGTTATAGTGTTGAATTTGAAGATAGGAAAGTTTCAGTTGAATTTTTCAAATCAATAATGAAGTTTCCCGCATCTAAAGCAATTCAACCACTGCCGATAGAATTGACAGCGACTTTTAAGGAGAAAGATGTTAATTGTTTTCTAATTTCTCATAAGGTAGATAAATATGAAATTACAGCTTTCAAAAGATAGAAAAGGAATAGCTTTAAGCATAGAAACATTCATAGAAAATTTGATATTAATTGGTATAGTTGGCTTAATGGTTTGGATTACTCTGAATTCATTAATAAGTATGAATTTTATTGTTGATGAAAGAAGAGACGAAGAGTATAGTGCACTTTTGACCTATGTTTTAATTTCCTCACCAGTCCTCGTTGAAGGTGAAATGTCGAGTGTCCAAGTTGGAGTGTTAGCAGAAGAAAAAATAAACAATGTTTTTTCTCCTTTTCCATTTAATTTAATTCCTAAGAAAATTGGGATAGGTTATCCAAACACCATAGCTTTAGTCGGTATAATAGATGAGGAGGCATGTAATGCTGGTAAATGCATTGGTTGGTTTGGTATTTTTTCTGAGGAAGACCTTTCGACTTCCTCTTTCTTAAACTTCTTATCTTGTCTTCAAAGTTCAATCTTGAGCAGACTTTCTAAACTTTCTTTAGATTTTTTCCTTCAAATATTTCCAGATATTTATTCTTGTGCTAAAAATAATCTCTACCTGAAAACAATTACAGTAACAACAGCTTCTTCAAAAGGTTTGCCAGTAGTCATTAAATACAAAGATGGAAAAATGCATGTTGGGAGAATATTTGTAAGGGTGATGAGAATATGAGAATAAGAAAAGGTATAATACCTATGTCATTAATCTTTGCTATAGCATTCGCTCTAGGTTTGTTTGTTTTCGCTTCCCTACTTACATTAGGATTGAAGAGATTTCTTTTTGTTCAAGTAGAAAGATCTTTTGAGTTTGATGAAAATAGAAGGCTTTTGTTAGCAATTCTAGAAGCTGGTGGAAACATATCTTCTCAATTCTATAGGGGGTTTGCTGAAAGGGATGCGAGTTTTTCTGTCGCTAAGTTTGAAAGGTTCGAGTTAAATCAGGATGCAATAAAGAATATTTTCGGCAGCAAATGTTTTATTCTTAAGAATAAAACGCAAGAGCTAATAAAGACGTGCGATGATGCGAATTATCCGATAAGTAAGGCTGTAATCGTTAAGGCTAATGGTGAAATAGAGGAGCTATTCCTATTTATAAAGAGGTGAAATTATGAAAGGTTTTGCTCAGTCTGTTGTGATTTTTGTCGTTGGAATGATAATGGTTTCGATACTGTTAATGTATTCTTTATTTTCAATTTATATTTCCTCTAGAGTTCAAGTCAAAGGAGAGGAAGTTTTAAAAGAGATAGATAGAGCGGAAAATGTTAGATTATGTATGGCTCATGCAGTTTATTATTCCTATATTAATGCGTTAGAACAATTGGGATATGAAAATATGAATAAGGCAATAGCTGCCGATCCTTCTAATATCAGGAATATTCAGGATAAATCTCTCGAGTGGCTTGATGATGTTGTTAGAAAACTTGAAACATCTTTGGAATATAAAATCAAAATCATAGACTTAAATATAACTATTCTTGAAAATGCTCCCTATTTTCATCTTTCTTGTACTTATTATCTAAGTAAGAGTAGCTTAGGGAGTAAATTTTCTTATGATATCTTCAATCAAGTTAAAATAAGAGAATACATAGATATGGAGGAAAATTCGCTTCTATATTACGAGTACTTATATCCATAGTATTTACTTGCGGGACACATATATTCCTGGATAAACTTCGACTTCATACTTAAGGCTATTGCTTCCCATCAGGAGTGGGTTGATGTAAGACGTGTATCTTGCAAAAACGTTAAATTCCCATTTTCCAAATAGATCTTCACAAATCGAATCTCTATTATCTTTTACTTTAAATGTAAATTTATATCCGCTCTCTTCCGTTACCCCATTTTCGTTAGTCGTTTCAACCTTTTCCACATTTATCAGGGAGAAGTCTATGATTTCATCCCTGCAACATTTATTCCATATTTCCCAATTTGGATCATAAAGAACAGTTCTATTAAGTAACGTGACATATTGTTTACCTTCTATTTCTATTTTGGAGCATGGAAGTTCATATTTTCCTAGAGCAGGCGCTATTTTTAGTGACTGCAAGGGAAAGTCAATCTCAAGATGCTGACCAGCTGAGGTAAAGAAAATACGAGCTCCTAGCTTCCTTCCATAAGGTCCCATTGGGGTTTCTTTCACAATTGAAGGAATAATCTCAATCCCATCGGAATAGCTGAATCCCGGCACTTCATCGTATCTACATGAATAACCATAATTACTCAAACTTATAGGTGGGAGTACAATTTCATCACCAATTTTATATTCACCATCTAATAACTCTCCATCTCCAAATTTCCACATTTCAATTTTTATTCTCTCTTCTTGGAGGTTGATTTTATTTTTATATTCGTCTCTTATATCAACACGAACTTTTATATTTAACTTTTGATTAGGCCCTGCGTAATAGGTTATATCGTCTTTTGCTTCAAACTCTACACCGTTGATTATGTAAACTACTTTGAAGACGTCTTTCCAGTTTACACTCTCAGCTCTACAGTTTTCATTACAAAGGCAATAGTGAGTGCAATAATCGTCGCAGCATCCTATAGATTTAGGAAATACCCCTATACAACCCCTTTCCCCTCCACATACCTCTGAGCATCTACCTTTGTATCTGTCAGTACAATCACCTAAAACAGGTAGCCATAAATCTCCAAACCCACGTCTAAGGCAAAATGTTCTCTCTGTTGTACTTCCGCTACAAGTCGGTACATATTCCATGAAGTTTTCATCTCCCATTCCTTGCATTTCTTTCCTTCCTTTTATTACTAACTCACATTCGGGACCTTTGTATACAGCTGTTTGTTTGAAGTCAATTATCCTTATTGGTTCACTACCACGACCTGGACCCCAATAGCTTCCGTACCCTTCAATAGCATCTTTGCTTAACAGGCCGGAGGCTAAGCAAGCTGTGTAATATCCACAGAAAAGAGAAAAGGAAGACTTGTTTACGTAGCCGAACTCCTCTAGCACCAATATACTATCAGAAGACGGTGATGGTTTTGGTAAGAAGACATCTGCACATCCTTGACCAGGACCAAAAGTAGAGGTGCAGGGTGATCCACCACCAGTTGTTCTGCTAACTTCACAAGCTATACTAATTTGCGCAGAATGTAGAAATACAATTATGAGTAAAACCAAGATTTTTACTTTTATTCCCATCACCTAGATCCCCACCCCAATACCGGACTTCTTAAAACTCCATTTGTTGTAATTAGGCTAAGGGTAAATGTTTTTTCATCCCCGGGTTTAATATATATAGAACCTTCATTCCAAATATAACTGTAAGTACCTTCTGGCCAGTGAAGAAAAGGACAATTTGGCGGATCTTTAGGTATGACAAAAAAATAGTTGAGAACAAATACTTTATTTTTACCACATTCATTATTCTCAAAAACATCTCGAGGCACATCATTACTAAAATCCACTTTTATTGTGATATTGTAGGCTTTAAGATTAACGCCTGTATATCTAAGCATATCACTAGGAGGTTGAGTGGGTGAGTGAGGAGTGTATACCCTTTCATAAGTCATATATTCCCTATGTTCTTCTTCAGTAGATATTCTCGTGATGTTAAAACATCCAAAAGGTAATCCTCCCTCGCCTTCCTTATAAACACAAACACAATTTTCACATATTTTTCCCTCTCCACAGTCTTCGTTTTTACAACACCCCCCTTTTTCTCCACAGCTCCAATGGCCACATAGGCATTTCTTCACAGAAATCAAATCCTTTCTATATTGAGTCTTAACTATTTCCCCACAATTTTCATCTGTGCACTTTTTTACTTCTGCCACCTGAATTGGGTAAGTCTTTTCTTGTTTGACAATATCTCCTCCAAGTATAACAGTGAGTGTAGCAAAATAAGAGCCCACAGAAGCATCTATTGTGGCTTCACATACATCGTTATTTTCACATCTCTTTATTGTCTCTTCTTTCCCCCCACTACTTCTAGTAATATTTATGATTACTCTAACATTTTTTGGAAACTTTTCCTTCTTTAGGTTTAACTTTACATAGAAATTAAGTTTATCCTCGTTAGTTAACGTAAGAGAAGATTGTGGAGAAATCTCTATTTTTCCTGCACATACATCCATTACATAAGCCCTAAATGTTTCTAACGTTAATGGTGTGAATTGACAAGTTTCATTGCAGAAACCAACAGAATAATAATTTTGAGATATTTTCTTAACCACAAATTCGTTTGGTAAATTACCGCTGCATTCAACACTTGCTCCACAAACTGGATCACACTCTTCTATGACATACCTTCTAACTTTAACTCTTGATAGCGAAGCATCATCTATTTCTACTGCTCCGTTTATCGTATTGCTACTTGAATTGCAAGTAATACATTTAACATCAACAATCCTACCATTCAAATCTTTGTAAAACTTTATCTTGCCACTAATATTAAAAGAACATTCCCCACTATTAAAACCAATACAGTTTCTTCCTTCAACCATATACATTGGGATCTCTAGCGTTCCATCATTCTTTCTATTAAAAGTGAAAGGCAAATAGTATGTTTCAACCTTTTTATGGACACAAACTCCATTCTCGCACACTCTTCTATAAATGTTTTCTTTAGTTTGAGTTGTGTTTATTTCAACCCCAATTTGAGCCATTTCACTTTCTCTCCAGAAATAAACTAATCTTTGGTTTGGGATGTCAAAGGATTGACAATCTAAATCTTTACTACATCTAAATTCTTGTATTCCAGCTGTTGTATCTACCTTTTCTTGTTGTAAGGAGCAAGCAAGAGTTGGAATAACATATATCCTAATTAAAATCAATACCCCTATTAAACTACCTAAAATCAGAATCTTCTTATAATCCATTTCAATACCTCCTCCTTCTCATTTTTTTCTATTGGATAGTGTGATATAAAGTAAATTGCTTTCTCATTTTTTTCTAAAATGGCCCCCCACCCATTTATACTTCCATCTATTATTGACCTAAAGTCAAAAAGTGTTGCAGACCAACCATCAACCATACTATTTTCGATGTTCACAAAAAACCGGTTTGTATTTTCTCTCACAAACCTGTCCATAACTCTACTTCTCTCGCTAGAATTATCGAAATAATAAACTTCTACATCCAAGACAGTTAAATTTCCAAATTTTACAAACTTCCTCTCCCACAAGAAACTAGAATTGTAATAGCTACTTGTTGTCCTATTTAGGGGTCTTTCTGTTGTTATTCGGATTGCTTTATCTTGAATAATATCAGTTAGAGAGGCATTTGTTGCATTAAACAGAACTTGATAATTCAAATTTTCTCCCTCTTTTTGTTTTTTAGTAGTTAGAACAAATACAATACTAACTGACGTAAGAACTATGATTAACAAAACTAAAACTTTCTCCAATGTTATTTTCATAATTTTTTTTGCTTCGTCAATTTTTAAATGCTTTTAAATACGGAATTAATTATTCTTATGAAAGGTTTGGATGCTCCAACAATTATTGCCATAGTAATTGCCATTGTTGTTGCGGCAGCACTGCTATATTTCTTCTGGACAAGGGGGGCAAATCCTCTCAGTAGTGGTGTTTCAGAAAGCGAGTGCATAACAAAGTTTTTAAGAGCTTGCAATAGCGATCCTGAATGGGAGAATCTTGTTGGCACCCCTACAGCAAGTATATGCAAATCAGTATTAGAAAGAAAAGTAAACCTTCATGGTTGTGAGATAACTCAGTCTGGTGTTCAAAGGTCATCAAGCGAATGCATAAGTTTTTGTAATGAGCTAGAAGGTGTAACTCGGTAAGGTCATAAATTGCAACTTTTTTGGCATTCATCTTCTTTTTTACCTTCTTTCATGCAGTATTCTATGCATCTATTTATGCATTCCTGAGTTCTTGTATTGACATCTAGGTAGGAATAAGAGTAGACATTCTCCTTTTCATATTTTACTTCCACATAAACAGGAGTGCCAGACATAGATTGATTTATTATCCTATTTTCTTCCTCTTTGTTTTTATTATTCAAAAACTCACATAAGCCACTTTTTCCTATTTTGTCAAAAATATCTTTCCATCGTTCATCTGTTGAACCCTTCGTGCAGTACTCTACGATAACATTATATGTAACATTAGTGGTTTCTGTTTCATTGCTTCTATGATCAATCAGAGTTGCCTTTACCTGTGGAGGTTTTAGCTTACAAAATAATCCACCATACTCTTCGCCGCTTCCTATTTCTATTGGAAACACATCGCTAACACTTTTACACTCTATAACATCTGTTCCTATTTCTTCCTCTAATGTAACTTCTTTAGATAGATCTGTCGTGGTTATTGTAGTTCTGGGAGTAGTTACTGTAATATCTTTTATTTTTATTACTCCATTGCCACTATTTTTCACTTTAAGAAATAGAATAACATCTGTTAGATATTTGTGGATACTACCTATATATGGATTCGGAATTGCCTCTAGTGATAAGGTTATATCATTGTTAGAGAATTTAATCGGATTAACCGATGGCGTATATTTATCAGAATAATAAAGTGTAAGTTTAGCTCTCATCATACCAGAATTTTTAAGATAGATTGTTGGATAAATTTTTGAATCGCTTGAACATGTCAAGTCAATAAAATCTAAGCAAGTACATTCAAAACTTCTAACCGCAAGACACATCTTTTCCTTACATGGCTTATCTGATGCACATTCAACTTTCTCTAAATCAAAATTTGTCTTACCAAAAATATCAGTAGTGTAATATCCTTTGTGTCTTGCAATATCAGTAGAAGTATAAGGACAATAACTCGGTTTTATAAATGGTATACTATTTTCAGATTTTATGTTTTTTGGATCTATGAAAACACTTGATTGGTAAGATGTATTTGAATTTATATTTGTAACTTCTTGTTTGAAAGGAGATGAAAAGTAAATGATGGATGTGCCATATTTTATAGCTAGAAGTGGAATCACAGAAAAATTTATAGAATTAGGAAACAAATTTTTGATAGAAAATGAATATTCATAAGGTTCTCCACCATACATCGATTTAGGGGCATTGAATTGTACGTTTACACCTCCAGTTGTTTGAACGCTAATATACTTTGCTTGTGTTATTTTTATCCTGATTGGATTACAGTATTCTGAGGAAGAGACGAAAGGTATATTTTTACATGTATTGTACCATGAGGATGGAGAAAGAAGCGGGAGAAATGTAATTATTATGATTGCTATTATTGTTGAGGTTATCCAAAACGTTACACCTTCTGTTACTAATCCTAATAACAAGAAAAAAATAAAAGTTACGAGAAATGAGGAATAGGCAGCAAGCACTCCAAATTTTTCTTCTATTACATAAAAACAAGACCCCCCACCGCAATTGATAAATTGGGTTATTATTAAAAGGCCTATTAGAAAGATCATCGATAGAAGAAAATATTTTATTCCGCTAGCTATTACAAATCCTGTTTTTATTGTGACTATGATATATATCACGAATAATATAACGATGAGAATGAAGAAGATTGTAATCATGTTTCTGATATCAATAGAGAAAAAAATGAAGAATGGAATTAAAATCGCTACAATTAGTTGAATTGCAATATTTTTCTTTTTTTTAAGTTTTCGTTCTAATTCTTCTTTTTTAAGTTTCAATACTTTTTCTTTAAGCTTAGCTATTTTTTCGCTTTTTCTAATTTTTTCTATAAGACTTCCAATTCCTTCCAAGACCATATAATTATTACATTCGTTACTTTTAATTTACTTGATGAAATTTATTTATGGAAGCTTTTGGTTTTCCTTTAAATGAACTCATCTTTTCAATTTTCTTACCATTCCTTCTCTTTTATTTGATTTTATTCGTTTTTCTCAAGCGTTCTAATATCTTTGGAAATATCGGAAATCTCTATTATTCATTAACAGCTCTAGCAATTTCCCTTATTTCTATTCTCTCTCTTTATTCTATAGGTTTAACGAGAATCTTACCCTATCTGGCAGCTTCATTAACTGTTCTATCTTTTGCTGCTGTTTATCTTTATGGAGTTTTCAAATATTCTATAAATGTTGCTACGAGAGAAGAAAAGTTTAATAAATTGAAGGAGGAAATTGAAAGATTGACAAGTGAATATGAGAAAGAAAAAGATGAAAAGAAGAAAGAAGAAATCAAAAAAAATCTCAAGGAAAAACTTTCTGAGATAGAAAATTTGGCAAAGCAAATTGGTAGGAAAATTGAGGAAGAAGATTGGTATAAAAACACAAAATCAAAGGTTGGTTAAAAATGATAGAAACAATTTTAGCACTTTCTTTCGCTCTTCTTTCTTTTTTGATTGTTTATGGTATCCTTAACAAGATAAAACTTTTTGAGAAAAGTGTTAATGTTATTATTTCTCTGATTGTTTCTTTTTTTGTTTTGTATACATTTTTCTTCTATCATTTTTTCATAGTAAGATTTTTCTCCTTCTTTATTCTCCTTATCCTTCTGATTTTTATTCTCCTTTCGCTCTATCTTTTCAGAATTAGAGAGAAGAGTCACAAAATTTAATAAATTTAAATATTGCTTCTAATAAAAATAATGGATTACAAAAAACTAGTTGGAATATCAATGCTACTTCTTTCGTTACTATTTGTAGTAGAGGCTCAATACCCATTTAATAGACCTTCACCTCATGTTTTAGATGGTGGTGGAGGTTCTCCTCCAGAAGTGGCATGGACCTTGTTTGGAGGAATGATAAAGCTTACAGACATAATCGCGCTATCTTTTATCGTGATATTCGTTCTTATCTTATTAGTACTAGGAGGAGTATGGAAACCGAGCGGAGCCTTACCTTCGTTTCAATTTATCTTCATAGGGTTATTACTTCTGCTTTTAATAGTACCCATGATAATTCCACTATGCTCTACGCTTGAAGAATCCAAAAGTAAACTTTGTATTGCGCCATATACAGAAGTACCATCAAACCTACAAGGGTATGAACTTCCTTCCTACGCGAAGTTTTTCTTCCATGGACTACTTGGTTTACCTGAAGCATGGGGATACGTTCCAGCGATAATTTATCTTTTTATTTTGCCTTTTGCTGCTGTTTACACATTGGTTTGGGCTTTTTTACAAAGCTTAGGAATATTTTCTAATGTTCCATCTTCCGTCAATAGAGTTTTGGCTCTCATAGCTGCATTTTTGTCAATTCCGGTAGGTTATTTCATAAGGATAGTTTCAATTCTTTTTGGTTTTTTGGGAATATGGAGTGTTGTTGTTTTTGTAGCAACTTTTATTCTTGGATCATTCTTTAGAGGAGCAACAACAGTTTATAGAGAAAAAGCAGAATTTGAAAGATATGCAAAAACAACCGAGAGAGCTTATAAAAGTTTAATTGGAAAATTGGAAAGTATCAAAAAGCTTCCCTCTGAGGATCAAAGGAAAGCCGAACTAGACAAGTTAATAACTCAATATGGTACTGAGTTACATTTGGCTGGAGAAGCTTACTCTAAAGCAATGGCAGCGAAAGAAAAACCAACCGATGAGAATATAAATGCGGTTATACAGGAGATTAAAAACAAAGTTAAAATTTAAAGTTAAAATGGATCTATAAAGAAAATAGCTTTAAATTATTTTAAAACTATTTTTAATTGATAGCTTTAAATCAGGAGGTGTTGTAAATGCCAGAAGAAACAAAAGAACAACAAGCCGATAATGTTGTCTTCATAGGTAAAAAGCCAACGATGAGCTATGTTTTGGCAGTAATAACTCAGTTCACAAATGGACAAAAAGAAGTTCACATTAAAGCAAGAGGAAGAAGCATCTCAAGAGCAGTAGATGTAGCACAAGTAGTCCAAAGAAGGTTTATGCCAGATGTTAAAATCAAGAAAATAGACTTAGGAACTGAGGAAAGAGAAGTAGAAGGAAAAGGAAAAGTAAATGTTTCAACAATAGATATTGTTCTAGCAAAGTAAGCGACTTTTTCTTTTTTTTATTTTTTAAAAATTCTATAAGTTCTTTTAAATCATCAACTCTCATTCCAGCCGCTGTTGGGTGTCCTCCACCTTTGGCTTTAATGTTTATGCTAATTTTCTCAACAAGCTTAGCCAAATTTACTTTTCTATTT
>Ga0080004_1166408_pt1 | contig 13980 bp, 18 predicted proteins | sample WasSprMetagenome_FD_69207 | JGI IMG/M metagenome (GOLD analysis project Ga0080004, IMG submission 69207) | Sulfidic aquatic microbial communities from Washburn Spring, Yellowstone National Park, USA - WS (SPADES assembly) (version 2) | ecosystem: Environmental > Aquatic > Thermal springs > Hot... | reverse complement strand
GGGCGGAGGAGACCTCTGCTTCGGAGCAGGAGATATCGGCCTCGGCTGAGGAACTTTCTGCTTCCACCCAGGAGATATCGGCCAATGCCCAGCAGGTGTTGGATGTAGCCAAGAAGTTGGAGGAGCAGGTGGAGCGGTTCAAGGTGTAGCGAGATTAGGATTTGCCCCAACCCTAAGCGCTTATCACGGTTAAGCTCAGAGGCTACTCTTTTTTAGGGCAGGTCAGCTTAAGGGTATAAATGGCCGGCGCCCACCACTTTGGGTTAGACACGTCTGGTTCTAGCTTCGACTACGTGGTCGGCTGGATCCGGGAGGCAGAGAAGTTCCTGGAGTGGGAGGGCGGTGAGGGAGGTGGCACTGGAGTTGATACGGCTTATCGAAGAGGGCGAGACTAAGCAAGAAGTGACGTGATAGAGGGGCCGGGGCTAGCTCTGGGGCTTAAATTTTGGGCAAAATGCTGGAAAAGATCGATGTTTTCAGGATATAATTAGTGGCGGGAGGGATAGGGGTGGCTACGGTAGAGAGAATCCTGCACGAGATCAGGCGTCTCAGCAAGGAGGAGAAGGAAATACTGTTGAATGCTTTAGAGCGCGAAAGGGCGGAAGGCGAAGCTGCCGAGAAATTTGAAAGGGCTGCTGGTTCTTGGGCTGACTTTGACGCCGACAGCTTTGTGGCTGAAGTCTATGCACGGCGGCGCGGAGGAGAAAGGGCGGTACCCGGGTGGTAGTTCATGCAAAATACCTGGTGGATACTGACTGGGCAGTATACTATCTCCGCGGCAGAGAACCTTATGTAACCAGGTTGAAGGTCTACCGTGAAGAAGGCCTGAGCGTCAGCGTAGTTTCCTTGGCCGAGCTTTATGAAGGCGTGTTTCGGGTACCAGACCGGGAGGAGAAAGAGAAAACACTGAACGACTTTTTGGCGGGGTTGGTTGTGCTCGACCTGACCCGGGACGTAGCTCGCACCTTCGGACGGCTCCGGGCAGAACTGCGAGGTAAGGGAATAACAGTAGCCGACATGGACCTTTTGATCGGGAGTACAGCAGTTTACTATGGGCTAGTCATCCTGACGGACAACCGCCGGCATTATGAGAAAATACCAGGGGTCCAGCTGGTCGAAGCAGTGGAGGAATAAAGGCTTTTAGGTCAGGAAAGACATTATTGGGGTTGGTTCCTTTAGCCGCAAAGTTAAGCGATAAGGCACAGGAAACAAACTGATCTTTTTGTTTGGTCGGTCTATACCTCCCTTAGCACAAGTCTATGCAGGCCCCGCAGCCCGTGCAGAGGTCTTAGTTCTACGTATCAGCATGGCTTAAGGCATGGCAAGTTATGGCCTTACGAGATATTTATACCGGCTGGACAATGCGTTATAAATGCACTCCTTACGTATGATATCCGAAATCTCTAATTCCGGATTGAGCACGCCGGGGCATCATACTCGCCAAGCAGCCTGCAAGAAGGCCACACTGGTGGCTGCCATGGCGTCCATGATTGAGGCTACTTACCGGGAGGTAGATAGCACTATGAAGGCCAAGGATGTAGTGCTGGACCGGGTTCAGAGCATAAGCTCGGTGGCGGAGGAGACGACCGCTTCAGCGCAAGAGATATCGGCCTTGGCCGAGGAACTTTCTGCTTCCACCCAGGAGATATCGGCCAATGTCCAGCAGGTGTTGGATGTAGCCAAGAAGTTGGAGGAGCAGGTGGAGCGGTTTAAGGTGTAAGAATTCCTCCCTACGGTAATCTGGGCACCCTTTACCGTCCTTGTGACGGTAAAGGGTGCCCTTGTTTATTATAGTAGCAGTAAAATACCTGGTCTTTTTCTGTTTTCTTGTTAAGATTATAATAGGGTTAAGGTTTTACTTGGGTAATATCATGAAAACCTTGAAGGATTAAAATTTAGGAGTGTTAGAGCGTGTCAATGGTTTTCGCCAACGGGAGGAGCGCCTCTACCTATAGCGACTGTCTTAAAGAGCCGCTCTACGAGTATAACTTTCCCAATCGCTGTGATGGTCGAGATCTTTTAGCAGCGGTGAGGGATGATTCTGTCCCATGTGTTTTCTTTGATCCCCAGTACCGGGGTATTTTGGATAAGCTGGCTTATGGTAACGAAGGGGTAAGCCGCGGGATAAAACGTTCTGTTTTACCCCAGATGGATGAAGCCACCATTAAACAGTTCATAGCGGAGATAGCACGGGTGCTTATTCCTACCGGGCACCTTTTTCTATGGGTGGATAAGTTTCACCTTTGCGAAGGTGTTTCTGGGTGGATACCCGAAAGTCTAGGTATTGTTGATATGATCGTGTGGGATAAGCAGAAGATGGGTATGGGTTACCGTACTCGCCGGCAGTGTGAGTATTTATTGGTTATTCAAAAGAAACCTTTGCGGGCTAAGGGCATCTGGGCTGTACATGATATCCCTGATATATGGGTGGAAAGACCCAGCGGCTGTCACGCTCATGCCAAACCGGTGAGGCTTCAGGCCCGGTTGATAGAGGCAGTGACAAACCCGGGGGATGTGGTGGTAGATCCAGCCGCGGGGAGTTATTCCGTATGGAAAGCGGCGCAGCTTGTAGGGCGTAAGTTTCTGGGAGGCGATATAGTGTATGGTATCCATAAAGAAGGCGTCCGGACTTGACCCGGCTGGATCGGTAGCGGCAGGCGCTGGTATTTTTTATCCTTAATCAATTAAAGGGGGAACTTTACACTTATGAAGACCTTTTCTAATCCTGTCCCAGATGTTAAAGTTAGTCGCCTTATAATTAAGCATTACTTAAGGGATCTGGGAGAAGCTGTAACCTCTGATGTAATAGTAGTTGGTGGTGGGCCCTCGGGGCTGGTTTGCGCCTGTACATTAGATTAGATGCGACCGACCATGAGGCGGTTTTGGTTAACTTATACTGCAGCCGGATGGGTATAAAGGTTACCAAGGAACATTTCATGAATGCGGAAAAGGTGAAGAAGATGTGGTAGCCAACACCCATATGCTGGCTCCTGGGTTGTTTGTAGCAAGCATGGCTGCGAATAATGTCCGTGGTGGCTGCAGGATGGGACCGATCTTTGGCGATATGCTGCTGTCAGGAAGGAAGGCAGCGGAACTTATACGTGAGTATATAGGTTCTCCTGGACTGGATGGCACCCGTAACCCTTAAGGACATTAAAAAAATTAGGGCAAATGTACCAAGGGAGGTGCCTATGCTGCCTACTGGCAAGACTGTGGTATGGCACCTTACAGGGGAAGCTTGGGTGCTTTATACTGGTGACCCGGGGGAGGCGGAGGCGGCGAGAAAGGGTGGCCTCCGGGGGATGGCGGAATATTATGACCTTAAAGAAGGCGGGAAATTGGTGGCCTGGCAGTTTGTAGGGCCGAAGGAGAAGGTTCTGGCCGTAGCAGGGGCTACTATGCATCTCCCTGCTGATAATGGGAAGCGAACTGGGCCATCAGAACAGGATATGAAGCAGGATAAGAAGCAGGAGGAAGGAAGTGGTACACTGGAGCAACTCCGATTCTTTTGATTAAGTTGGTTCCTTTGAGGCGTATCCGGTTCAAGAACATCCACCTGATTGGTCTGGGAGCGGAACAACTTGGAGCGAGCCAGCAGTTTCGGTGCGCTGATGGGGAATAAAAGTTTAGGCTTCACTGCAAAGCGGGTGCGTGTGCCAGGTTCGGGCTTACGCAATAGTAGGGTGGTGCCTAAGAAGATAAGGGCGGCCACATACGGGGCCGCCTTATGGATTTTATGGGGTGGTGCTAGGATAGCAAATTTTGTTCCTTGGCTAAAAGAGAGGGGAAACTCAGATGTTTTGTTTTTGGTAAAGACTACTCATCCCGGTAGTCAAACAGGCGCCGGGTTTTCTTTTCACTCCGCGGCAGGGTTCCCTGAGGCACTGGTGTGACCTGAACCGTTATCCCGATTTTGTTTTTTATATACTGCCGGCAACGAGCGGCTACCGCCTCAGGATCGGCTCCCGGCTCAAACTCGATTTTTATTTCCATCTCATCTCTCCCCTGGTAACGGCGGAGAATAACCTGATATTCGCTGCTAGCACCTGGGACAAGCTGTAAGATATGATCGAACTGCGCCGGATAAATGTTTACTCCCTTGATCTTGATCATATCATCCGTGCGGCCGAGAATCCTGTTTATGAGAGGGTAAGGAGAGCCGCAGCTACAAGCTTCGAGTTTGAGACTAGTGAGGTCGTGGGTGCGGTACCGGAGGAGTGGGGCCCCTTCCTTTGTAAGAGTGGTGATAACCAATTCGCCCTCTTTTCCGGGAGGAAGCTGTTTGCCAGTGGCCGGATCGATGATCTCCAGCAGTAAATGATCGGTCCACATATGAATACCTTCGTGGGCCGGGCAATCGATACCAATACCAGGTCCATAGATTTCCGTAAGGCCATAGATATCAAAAGTCTCTATGCCCAGTAATTGTTCGATGCGCTGGCGCATTTTTTCGCCCCAGCGCTCTGAGCCCAAAATGCCTAAGCGCAAGTTCAATTTAGGCCTTAAGCCGCGGCGCCCTATTTCTTCTGCTAGCAGCAGGCCGTAAGAGGCTGTGGCGATGAGGACAGTGGTCTTAAGGTCCTCCATGAGTTCTAGTTGCTTTTCAGTATTACCGGGTCCGGTGGGTATAGCCATAGCTCCCAACCTTTCTACTCCGGCCTGGAATCCAATACCAGCGGTCCAAAGGCCGTAGCCCGGGGTAATTTGTACCCGGTCCCGCATGGTAACCCCGGCCATTTTTAGACAGCGGGCCATTATTTCTGCCCAAATCTCGATATCTCCGGCCGTATAAGGAATGATGACGGGTTTACCTGTAGTACCTGAAGAAGAGTGGATGCGGACAATTTTTTCTTCCGGAACTGCTGCCAGGCCCAAAGGGTAGGCCTCGCGCAATTCATGCTTGTCGGTAAAGGGAACCCTAGCCAGGTCGGATACAGTGCGTATGTCTTCCGGGTTTATACCGGCGGTCTTTAATTTTTGGCGATAAAAGGCTGAATTCTGGTACAGTCGTTGGATAAAAACAGGGAGTTTTTTCTCTTGTTCTTGGTACAAAGCTTCATAATCAAAGTTTCGGCTCACGTTACTCGTCCCTCCAGAGTTTGTCGGCCTAAAGAGAAGGCGCGGCTATTTATAGGATGGGTGGGAGGCGGCAGAAGTTTAAGGGCCGCCTTCAAAAGTATTTCTGCTGGAAAAGGCAGTTCGAGGGCGGATAAAGCGCCCAGCATTACCATATTAAGAGACTTGATATTACCCGCTTCACTGGCTAGGCCAGCGGCGTCCAGAAAGTAAGGGTGCTCGATGTGCTTCTCCAGGAAATGCAGGATGCCCGGCACATCATAAGAGGAAGTTCCTAAAGAAACGGAAACCGGTATGACTGGGGAAGTGGAAATAATGGCCCGGCCGCCCTTTTTAAGAAAAGGTAAATTGCGGGCTCCTTCCGCCGGTTCGCAGGCCACTAAAATGTCGGCTGCGCCATGCGGTATCAAGGGCCCGTAGTGGGATGCTCCTATCCGGATATGGCTGACCACCGGGCCTCCCCTCTGGGCCATGCCTATGGTTTCGGCTGTCCGTACCGGTAGGCCAGCAGCGATGGCGGCTTCGGCAATGGCCCGCGAAGCCAATATAATTCCCTGGCCGCCGACGCCAGCGATGAGTATATTCATCTTGGTACCTCCTTTATAGCTCCGGACGGGCAGATCTGGGCGCAGAGTCCACAACCGTTACAAGTGGAGTTAATAGTGATCTCGTTCCCCCTTCGGACCAGGGCAGGGCAGCCCGATTCCTTGAGGCACAACCCGCAACCAGTACAGGTTGCCGCATCTATAGTGCAATAGCTGATAGGGGAAGCGAGCTGGGGGCAAGGCCGCCGGAATAAAACAAGGGAAGGGCCTGGTACGGCCAAGGCCTGGGAGGCGGCAGCTATTGCAGCTTCAAGATTGTACGGGTCAACTTCAAGGACTGTTTCAACTCCTAAGCCCCGGGCTACTGCAGCAATGTCTATGGACTGGCCTGGGTGAGGCTGGTGGCCGGTCATAGCTGTAGTGCCGTTATCCAGCACGGCAACAGTAATGTTCGCCTTGTTGTGCACTGCATTAACCAGGGCGGGCAAGCCGGCATGGAATAAGGTGGAATCACCGATGAAGGCTACCACGCGGCGGTAAGATTCCACTCTGGCGAGCCCCTGGGCCAGGCCCAGGCTGGCTCCCATGCAGAGGCAGGTATGCAGGGCATTGAGGGGTGGTGCCGCTCCTAGAGTATAGCAGCCGATGTCCCCCGAGAAGATAACGTCCTGTCCCCGAGCAGCGCGCTTAAAGGCGTAAAAGGAAGCCCGGTGAGGGCAGCCTGCGCAAAGGAGGGGTGTCCTGTGGGGCAACTCAGGGAGGTCCACTTTTTCTGACGGGGCCCCGCTTATACCCAGGAAACGGCTTAAGGCCTCTTTTACTAAATCTACATTGAACTCACCGGCTCTGGGCAGGTAATTATCATGCTTACCTGAGATGCGGCAGGGAACAAGATGGCGCCAGGCCAGGTGGATTACTTGGTCCTCTACCACAGGTTCTTGTTCTTCCACCACTAGAACTTTATCCAGGTGGGCGAGAAATTCTAGCACTTTTCTTTCTGGCAACGGGTAAGGTGTTCCGATTTTCAACAGGGAGATTTTTGCTCCCAGGGCTTCCAGGGCCTCCAGGACGTAACTATAAGAAATTCCGCTAGTGATAACCCCTGCACGCCCCTGTAAGGAGGCGTGATTAAAAGGGCAATCATTGAAAAGCATACGGGCTTTACTTTCTTGTTCAATTAACCACCGGTGCTTGCGGGCTGATAAAGAAGGCAATATGACCCATTCCGGGCTTTTGGTAAAACCGGGTACTGGTCTGGGGCGGCCTATAGTACCCACTTCTACATCCTGGCAGGAGTGGCAGCAGCGCGTGGTGGGACGGACGATGACGGGCAACTGTAGTTCCTCGGAGAGGCCGAAGGCGTACTTGGTCATGGCGTAGGCTTCGGCAGGGGATGCTGGGTCCAGGACCGGTAGGCCTGCAAAGCGCGCAAATAACCGGGTATCCTGCTCGGTTTGCGAGCTGTGAGGGCCTGGGTCGTCGGCAACCACCAGGACGAGCCCACCACGGACCCCTATATAGGCCAGGCTCATAACTGCGTCGGCTGCAACATTTAAGCCCATTTGCTTCATGGAAACGATGGCCCGGGCACCGGCATAGGCCGCGCCAGCGGCAAGCTCAACAGCTACTTTTTCATTGACCGACCATTCGGCATAAAAACCTACTTCCTGGGCATGGCGGGCCAGAGTTAGAAAAATTTCCGAGGCCGGAGTGCCCGGGTAAGAGGTGGCCAGAGTTATCCCTGCTTCCATAGCCGCCCGGGCGATAGCTTCATTTCCCATGAGCAACATTTTCATATAAAGCCCCGTCTCCTTTCGCAAAAAATGAAAGCCGGGCAGGAGCCCAGCTTAAAATCTATGCTTGCTCAGCTAAGCTCAAGCTCCTCTCTCCTCATCTGAAAAAATAATTGGACGGTTAAATTTGTTCTTGCTCAATTATAGCATAGGAGGTCTACACAGGGACAGGGCACAGCGATTATCCTCCCGCGGCTACAAAGATACCTAAGGTGGGCGGTTTCTCCAACCCCAACGTGGAAAAGATCGTAGCCCTTAAGCCTGATCTGGTCCTGGCCACTAATATGCACGAGCAGGCTGTAAGGCGGTTGGAGGAAGTAGGAATACCCGTAGCCGTGGTTTCCCCTAAGACGGTAGAAGGTGTCCTGGAAAGCATTGAGTGGATAGGGAGATTGACTGCTACGAGCGAGGGCGCCGCCCGGCTGGTGGCCGATTTAAAGGACAGGATTAAGAAGGTTGAAACCGTGGTAGAGAAGATACCTCTGGAGAAGAGGCCGTGGGTCTACTACGAAGTCTACTCCGACCCTCTTATGACTGCCGGGCCCCAGACCTTTATCGGGCAACTTATAGAGCTGGCCGGCGGCCGGAATATAGCCTACGATGCTCAGACCGACTATCCCGAGTTCAGCGCCGAGGCCATTATAGAGCGGAATCCGGAAGTGATTATTTTCCCCCAGTGGCATGGTAGCGAATCCCTTACGGTGGAACAGGTGAAGTCGCGGAGCGGGTGGCAGGAGATCAGGGCCGTTAAGAACAACCGCGTTTTCGGCGTGGACGTCAATATCGTCTTCCGGCCGGGTCCGCGGATAGTGGACGCCCTGGAACTGCTGGCCAGAATTATTCACCCGGACCTTTTCGGGGAACAAAAGGGGTCGTCTTAAGAAGCTTGGGGGAATACGGGAGATGGAAATGATTAAACCCGCAATACGTACCAGGGCCTCCTCCGGAGGAACCGGTTCGCCCTTTGTGCTTCTTGAGCAGAAGAGATGGAGGGCTAGGATTCTTATATCGCTCCTGCTCCTTTTGTTGTTAATTACCGCGGCAGAAGCCGTCCGGGTAGGGGCCGTTCCCATACCGGTATCGGATTTATTAGGAATATTGGGACTAGTGCCTGCCTCCCCTTATACCGTGGATCCGGTGAAAGGAACCATTATCCTGGAGCTTCGCCTGCCGCGGGTGGTGTTGGCCGCTCTGGTAGGGGCGTCCCTGGCTGTGGCGGGCGCTACCTTTCAGGCCCTTTTTCGCAACCCCATGGCTGATCCTTACTCATCGGGGTGTCTTCCGGTGCCTCCCTGGGGGCGGAGGCTTTTGAAGTGTCCATTAACGGGATGAATTTAAACCTTCTGGGGAAAACCTTGAACGAAGAAATTATCGCGGAAATGGAGCGCTAAGGATAGATCCTGTGGGCGAGCAGGGGGAATTTCACACAGTAGTGACCGATGGCCCTATCTTTTCTTTTCCCCTCTCTCTGGAGATAGACGGCCAAATATTTTGTGACGGATACTGGTTTCAACAAGTGAGGGTATTCCCTGCACTTTCCGGTAAGGCTGGCCGGTAAAACAGCTCGAAAATCAAAGGTAGATGGGGTCGTCCTGGCGGCCACCCTGGGATAGGTCACTCTTTAAATTTACTTTTATCGGCACAAACTACCTTGTTTTTACCCTCTCTTTTAGCCCTGTACATGGCTTTATCGGCCTGGGCGATAAGCTCGTTTATGGATATGGGCCCTTTACCCTGGTATTCTACTGCCCCTATACTTACAGTTATGGTAGTTTCAACTTCGGGGACTAAGGCGGTAGTGGCGATCTGGGTTCGTATTCTCTCTAAGGCGATCTGGGCTTTATCCAAGTTTGTCCCGGGTAAAATAACCAGGAATTCTTCTCCGCCGTAGCGGATGACTTTGTCGCCGCCCCGCAGGCTCCTCTTTATAATTTTTGCTGCTGCCCGCAATATTTCGTCCCCTACGCAGTGGCCGTACTTATCGTTTAATGCTTTAAAGTTGTCCAGATCCACCATGGCTATGACAAGGGGGGTGCCTTTTTCTTGAGCTTCCTTAAGTAACTGGTTGAGTAGTGGATAAAGGGCTAGCCGGTTGTAAAGCCCTGTTAAGGGGTCGTGTTCGATACGGTCTTTGAGCTGGAGAAGAAATGTATCTATGACTACGAGGATCTGGGCCAGAAATTCCGTGGCCCTGTCAATATAAATCCATTGGATAGAATCGCTATCCCGGCGGATACCCATGATCTCGCGCAGGGCTTTGGTGTGAATATCTAAGATATTGGCTGTCTGTACGTGATTGTCATCGAGTTCGTGGGTGAGATCTTGATAGGCTTCCAAAAGAACCCCTTCCGTACCTCCTTCACAGACATACCGCTCCAGGTAGCTTTTATAGGTGTTATAAAAATCTTGTGACATCACCGCTATCCCCACCTTCTCCCCACAAGGATACTGGCATCGTCTTCCTCAATACTATAATCTTTTAGGATGCGCTCGGCTGATTCTATACCTTCGTTAGAAACGAGCAGATGTTCTTGCGAAGGAACAAAGCTTCGCCTTATTCCATCCGAGCATACCCAAAGGGTAGCATTAGGTTCTACTCTTACTTCCCGGCTTACCGGCAAAAGCTTCCGGCCCCCCACGATACCGGGCTGGGCATACAATACTTCTATTTTTCTTTGGTTTTGGGAAACCCAGCCGCGCATGTTTCCTACCATGATATAAGTTACCACGGGACCTGAAAAAGAGCCAAGGAAAAGAGCACAGCCTCTGTGGTGGGATGCGGCCGTTTCTAGCTTTGTGAATAACAAATTTAAGTTTTCCTCATGCTCGCATAACACATCTAAAAGTTCAAGGGCGCATAAGTAAGCTTCTTCTCCGTGGCCGAGGACATCTATAACTGCGGCGATGAGAGCATTTTGCGCTGCAAACATGTAGCAGAGGTCGCCCCCTACTTTATAACCCACCTTAGGTCTCCAAGAGCTCCATAAGCTCCACCCGTGGCCGTGCAGGTCTTGAGAAGACAATTTCAAAACTTGCGCCTCCTCTTTTCCGTTATAACTACTGTGCCCTTGCCCACCTCAGAATAGATGGCAAACGAATCCATGAGGCGCTTTACTCCTGAAAGTCCTATGCCTAGGCTGCGCTCATAGGTAGTATATCCCCGGGTAAGAACTACCTCTACGTCAGGGATGCCCGGGCCGCGGTCAGCGGCGATGACCTCTATAGAGGGGCCCTCCTTTTCTTCTTTTTTCCTCATCATTATTCGACCTTGACGAGCATAACGGTATATATTGCGGGCTAGTTCAGAAACAGATGTAGCGATTTTAGTAACATCAGCTAAGGAAAAACCTGTTTCCTGGGCTAGCTGTTTGGCCATCTACCTGGCTATAGCTATGTCTTCTTCGCGGGTTATACGGACCACCACATCAAATTCCTGATTAGAGTTATCCAAGAGGGCTTCGAAGTTGTTTACGCTTTCTGAAGCCACTTCTAATTCACTCCTATAGGGAACTAGCCCGCACCAGAGCGTGCTCCAGGTCTCGTGCCACTGTGAGCTCCTCCAGTACTATACCCATTTGGGCCAAAGTTAAGGCCACTGGGGGCTGGATGCCGCATAAAATGGTGCGGCATCCCATAAGCCTGGCCATGGCGGCGGTCTCAGAGAGGGTATAGGAAATATAACTATCTATCACTTCCACCATACGGACATCAAGGATTATAGCCTTCGCCCTGGTGCGCTCAATTTCCTTCATGAGCTGCTGCTGTAGTTTCCCTACTGTCCGGTCGTCTAGATCTATCTGAATAGGCACTAATAAGAAATCAGCTATTCTAAGGACGGGCACCACTTTTTCCAAGCTAGGAGACCTCCTCGCTGTTCTCATAGGCCTTACTTCCAGCCAAGGTTAAAGCGAGGTGGCGTCGTTTGCTAGCTTCCTCCATGGTGATGGCAATACCACGCCGTAGGGCATCCTCCAGGTCGCGGGCGATAGAAACCATACGGAAATCTACACCTAGCTTGACCAGGGTATGGGCAACCTCCGGCTTAATACCGGTAAGTATCACTTCTGCCCCCAACAGTTTTATGGCATTAAACATTTCTATCAAGAAGCCGCCTACTAATGTATCGATCATGGGCACACCCGTAACATCTACTATAACAACTTTAGCACGGGCCGAGCTCACGCGGTTTAATAATTTCTCCGCTATGTCCTGGGCCCTCTGGCTATCAATGTTTCCAATCATGGCCACCAGGAGCATATCCGTCCATATCCTGATTATGGGGGTGGAGAGTTCAGAAAGCATCTGTCTTAACTGGGAGACCGTCTGCTTTTGTTCTTGGCGAAGGCCTGCGGAAACTTTGATAACCTGTTGCATTACCTCGAGTACAGGATATTCGGGTATCTCCTGGGTTATATGTATGAGCTTCTCCGTTATTTTCTCTTCCCCTGCCTCTTCTATCAGCCGCTGCAATATCTCTCTAAGTTTAGTCTCTTTTTCTTTTAAATTGGAAAGGGGTATTTCCACTAATTGCCTCCATAGTGCCGCCTCACCTGTATCGGCGATTTTATTGATTACAGCTTCGAGCTTACTTGTATCCGTCATTTTCTTCCCTCCGTTTCCTCCCTCCGTATTAACGAAGTTTTAACAAGCGCTTTATGAAACAGAACTGTAGGGGCAAGCTCCTACTTTGAGATCCGGGCCTACCAGTTTCTCTATAGCTAAATTCGACACAAAATGCCAACATCCTCCAAAGAGATAGCCTGTCATGCCCAAGCAGGGTTCGCCCGGCCGCTTACGGCGTTAAAACCTTTACGGTATAAAGATCCAGAACAATAGAACGGTTGTATACGGGGACGGGGTTGATCTCCTTGACGGCCACCTTACTTCCCTCTACACTCATTGTTACGGTAGCTGCGCGCCGGGTTATCCCAGCGGAAAGCCCGTCTACAAGCCGAAAGAACCGGTACATAGGTAACAGGTGTTCTGGGAAATCGGGCGGCAACTCCTCTTCCTCGTGGTGGTGGTACTTTATAAGCGTTACAACTTCTGCATTGAGTCCGTAGACACCCTGGGCTAGGGCAGCTCCCCTGAAGGCATGTAGATACCCGGGTTCAAATACTTCCTTCGGATCTACTAACGCCCCTACTTCCAGTTTAGGCTGCACCTTGGCGAGGTCGTGAAAGACGGCCGCCGTTACGAGCACGTTTTTTTCTATCCCCGGAAGCTCCCCCAATCCCTGGCGAAACGCCTCGGCCATCAGCCTTAAGATATTTATTACATGGCGGTAGGTACCCTGGGAGATCACACCGGTTATACGTATCTTGCCTGTAGAGGGGTCATATTCATCCGTATATTCCACAACCGACTGTAGCCTGTTGGTTATGTGCTGGTCGGGGAGCAGAACAGCCAAGGCAAGCTCGGCTTCCTGCCTGGCATTCCTTAGCTGTTCCATAAGGTTATATTCAGCAGTTACGTCGGTAAACAGCACCATAAAACGAGTATGCTCCTGTGTAACTTCATTTCTTACAGGCATCTCACGCATACTAACGCGGTAGTACCGGTTCCGAGCAGACGTCAGGATCCGCACCCTATCGGAGGAGACTAATCTCTTTAGATATTCGCTATTCAATCCTTCGGCTTTGATTATTTCCCAGGCCAGGCTGTTGGCATAAGAGATTTGTCCTTCCTTATCAACAATGGCCACTCCCAGAGGAATCTGCTCACTTAAATCTTGATAAGACCTTTCTGCTACCTGCCTCTTTAATATCTCCTGCTCCCGCAGGCCTAAAAGCTCCGCCACAATGTCCCTGAGCTGGAGTATCCCGCTTGCTCCTTTTTCCCGGGAGATAAAGTACGGCAATATCCGTTCTCGCTTTATGTACCACTGGCCGATTTCTTCCCCTCCGGCCTCTGCATCAAGATAGTGCGATTCCTCTACTGGTCGGCAGATATCCCGGGCCATAAGGTTTTCTTTCCCGGCGCTGGTCAAACCCTTTACCAGATCCAAGGCCTCAATCCATCCCAAAGGCTCACCTGTTTCAGAAACAACCTGGACCACGTGGCTGTCTGTAGCCGTCATTACTTCTGCTATCTCTCCTAGAAGTGCTGTTTCTTTTACTATTGGTACCGGCAGGTATCTTTGGTTTTCCATATTTTGTGCTGGTTCTTTCATACTTTTACCCCCTGAAACTATCTGCCATTTTCTTCTTTCCTAACCGTCACCAATTTCAGAACAAACATAGCATAGAAAGAGGGCTTTCTACAAGGCAGGGCCTTTACATAAGTGGCAGTTATTACCTTGAAATTCCAGTTCCAAAAATTTTTGTGGCAGTAGAAGGAATTTGGTGTCGAATGTCGAACCATATATGACCAACGTAGGGTTGCAAGTACTGAATGTTTGAGGCGAGACAGTTGAGGGGAGAAAGAATAAGTAGAGGTGCTATGTTGGATGGTAATATATGGCAGCGGGGGGGGGGGGGGGGGGGGCCCCCCCTCCCACAAAGGGGGGAAAAACAAAAATTAGAGGAGCGGGTGGTGGGAAATGTGTGGGGTGGGCGGGGGGGTGG
>Ga0080004_1136323_pt1 | contig 13981 bp, 27 predicted proteins | sample WasSprMetagenome_FD_69207 | JGI IMG/M metagenome (GOLD analysis project Ga0080004, IMG submission 69207) | Sulfidic aquatic microbial communities from Washburn Spring, Yellowstone National Park, USA - WS (SPADES assembly) (version 2) | ecosystem: Environmental > Aquatic > Thermal springs > Hot... | reverse complement strand
CGGGGGGGTGTATAGTGATGATGATAACAATGATGACCGCTTTGATGACAATAAAAATGATAAACAAAATGACAACAAAGCAGACAACAAAAATGATAACAAAACAGACAATAATGATAACAACAAAAATGATAAACTAAATGACAATATTGATGACAACACAATCAAAAACACAAGCATAAACTAAAAAAACATATATGAAACCAAACCAACTGAAAAAACACACATATACCCTAACAACAGTACCAAAAAATTTATTAAGGGGTATTTTCATATATGTCATAGGTGAAAACATGAATAAAGCGGTTAGAAGCGAAATGATGCGAATAATAGAAACAAAAAAGCTACTTGAAGAAATTGATGCACAAGTAGTAGGAGAAATATTCAACACATTAGCAGTTCAGGGAACAAAGCGAACACCAATAACACCCTTTGAACTCAAAGTATTTGAGCACTACCTGATGGGAAAAAGCCCAAGCGTAGCATGGACAATATACCTAATAGGACAAATGGTACAAGAATGCAGAGATTACCAAAGAAGAGTACAAAATGATGCGTACGAAATAGGCAAATTCAGAAACCAATTCAAAAACCTATAAAACCGCCTAAAAAACCCCCTATTTTTTTATTTCATTTTTTCAACAAAAAACCACTCAACTGCCAAAAAGTTTATAAACCATATATACCACATATGTATTAGGTGGGAAAAATGGTAAAAAAACTTTTTTTTGCTGAAGATGAAAAAGAGTGGGTCTTATTCTACACGGAGCGAAACAAGATACTAGGGTTTTCGTTGCCTAAAAAGGAATATCCTACACTACAAGATTTTAAAAAAGCTATTCCAAAATGCGAAGACGGACCAATTGAGCCAGAAGAATTAATCGGACTGAAAATAGTAGAAATAGCAGAAGAGGTGTAGCTTATGCAAACAAAAAAAATAAATTTTTATTGGGAATTGCCACATGGTAACTCTCGTTATGGGCGAATAACGGTGCCGAAGGATGAAATAGGAGCGTTTACAGGCTTTTATCAGAGTATCCCTGAAGCTTTGGAAGTGTATTTTGCAACACGTGGAAAAAAGCTTGTACAAATATATCGGCTGGAACGACAGGGACATAACGAAGATTATAGCGAGTTTTACTACCTGGCAGTGGTTGAAGTACAATGAGCTGGGATTTGCCAACATTTTAATAAAATTTCCCCTTATTTTTTTTTTTTGCCTAACCTTTATCAAACTTATACGCCTGAACCGTAAAGTTTATATATGGTATAGGTTTTATATATGGAAGGGATAAGAATATGGTCTTAACCCCAGTCCCAAGCGATGTGGTTGAAAAGAAAGGCGGAGGAAAAGAAAGTAAGATACTTCCAATACTAAAAAGCATAGTAGAACAAGGAATGGCTGGGCAGTGGTTTGAAGTGGAACAAATATACAGAGAAGCAGGAATAAGTGAAGTACCAAAGCATGTATGGTGGATGAACAGAGTAATACAAGGCGACCCAGTACTGAAAAACTACAAAGTAGAACAAGGGCACAGAAAAGACAACAAGAAAATGACCATAAGACTGGTAAAAGTTGAGAAGAAAAAGTAAGCGTTCCTCCGCCCACCCCAATTTTTTATCTTTTACAAAACATAACCGCCGAAAACTTTATAAACCATACATGGTATATATGTATTAGGTGGAGACAAAAATGAAGCACAAAAAAATAGTATTCTTATGCGAAACAAGTGAAGACTGGATATTATTTTACACGAAGAAGGATGAAATACTTGGAGTAGCACTTTCAAAAGCAGAGTATCCGACAATAGAAGAATTCACTAGTGAGTTGAGAAAATGCGAAGACGCTCCAATAAACCCACAGGACATAATCGGAGCAAAAATAATAGAAATCAAAGAGGTGGAGTAAATGAAACACAAAATAAAAGTTGAAGAAAAAAGCGCGAGTGAAGTAATAGAAACCTTATGCAAAGAGTACAGTTGGAGATTTAAGAACCCAAGAGCATTTTCAGTGTACAAAGAACCAGCAGAATGTTTAGTGGACTACAACTTTTATGACGAAGCGGGATGTGAATATAGGAGATGGATATATATGAAAGCAAGTGCAGACGATAAGCATATACTATTGTACGTAAACAAAAAGGAGTTTCCAAATTTTGCGAAAGAATACGTTGATGGCGATGTATTTGACTTCATATTAGGGTACATAAACCAAGTAATACCAAATGCGTATGAGGTGATATACTAAATGAGCGAAGAATTACCTGAAGAAATGAAAATACTAGTTGATGAAGCACTAAAAGTAACGAACGATTTAAAAGAGTACTTTTACAATTACAAAAAGAAGCATGGAAATATGTTCGCAATATCAATATTCATGGCTTTAGCGGAATTATTCCTTGAAGCATACAAAATGCTACAAGAAGAAGGAAAAATAGGAGACAAAGGAGTAAGCGATGGTATAATGCAACAGATAATTGCTGAATATGTAGAATTGAAAATAAGACAACAGGAACTATACGGAGAGTGAACCAAGCGGGTTGAAAATGTTCCAACCCAACCCCCATTTTTTGTTTTTGTCCCCTAAAAACCCCTTTCATATAGGATAAAAAGTTTATATATACCATATATTCCATATTGTAATAGGTGATATATGTTGAGCGAAGAAGAAATAAAAGTAGAATTGGCACAAACCCTACCTGAACCAATACCAAAACAAACCTACACAATAACAAAAGCGGAAATAGTACAAACATCAGTCAGAGGATACAAAGGAGTACGAGTGCAACTAAAAGGAGAAGACGGAAAAGATTATGCGACAATGCTATGGTTAAGAGAAAGAGTAGGAGAAACAAGCAAACTCGGAGCATTCCTATCCGCATTAGGAAACAAAGTATCACAATGGAAAGGAAAGAAAATCAGAATAGAAGAATGGATGGAAAGAAGAAGGGTAGTAAAAGCACTACCCTAACCCCATTTTTTTTGAGGTGAAACAAATTGAATAAAGAAGTACACGTAAGAAAAATATACAGAAGCAGAAGCGGAAACGTATATTTGGCAGTGGGAAGAATAATACCAAAAGAGTGGAAAATAGTGAAAATGACAGTACAAGGAACAGAAGACGATCGCTTACTACTTGAACTTGAAAAATTAGCGTAGGTGATAACAGTTGATACTTGAAATGCACAACTGGGAAGAGTATCTAAAAGAAGTAGAATGGGAACGTAACAAATTCTATACAAAAACAATGGAAATGGAGATAAGAATAGCTATAAAACATAAAATAACACCAGCAAAAACACGAGAGTTTACAACAAGCATAGAAGAGTATAAGATAATACTAACATACAGAAGCGTAGCAGGATACATGGTAAGATACGTTGAAACATTAGCAAGAGGATTTACACCACTACAAGAAGAAACAATGAAAAAAGTAAACAATAGAATAGAAGAAATAAAAAAAGCATTAGAAGAGAGAAAATGTACAATAAAAGAAGGACTATGGAGAATACTATAAAAACACGGTGAAGAAAAGTGATGAACAATGGACACATTAACAGAATGGATGAACAAAATAGAAAAAGTCTATCCACACATATCAAGACCAGTAGTACTAAATTTAGCATGCGTAGTAGGAGGTAAAGCAGTGATGAACATAGCACCATCAGGATGCGGAAAAAGCCTAATCATGGACATAGTACTATCAAAAATAAACGACAAAGAACACACACCATACAAACCAGACAGCATAACCAAAAGCGCCTTCAGACACATAGCGAACGAATTAAGTGGAACAAAAAGAGTTATAGCAGTGGATGACGCCGCAAAAATAGACACAAAATACAGTCTAATAAGCACGATAGTAACATTAACAGAACTATGCTATTCTCACTTCATACAGAAGGCGACATATCACATGAACTTTGAAGTAGTAGGCTTCAAAGGTTCAGCACTCATAAACATACAACCATCAGTACTAAAACGAGTAGCGAAAGACGCATCATTTGAAGCGTCAGTAAAAGACAAATGTATAAGATACTATCACTTTTACAGACCAACAGCACCAAAACCAAGAGACAAAATAAAGGAGATAGACGAAATACAGTTTGACCTAAACGGAAAAGCAAAGTTTAACCCAGATTTAGTGGACACACAAGAGTACAAGATAATAAGAGACAGGTTCAGAGTACAATTCTCTTTAGCAAGAGCGTTAGAGCATTTAGTAGATTTAAGCAAGGGAATAGCAGTGTTAAGAGGAAAAAATGAAGTAGATAGAAACGACTTGAGACTGTTAAAGTGGATAACAAAAGGAATGGAGATAGAAAAATATGTTATAAGAAAAGAAGAATTAGAAGGCGAAAGAGAAGTGGATACAGACATAATAAACCTATTCGTAGAAGTAATGACATACGGAGAAGGAGTACATTTAGACGTAATATGCCAAGACTATGAAGTAAGCGACCAGACAGTAAGAAACATAGTGATGAGAAACCACAACATATTCTACATACACGAGAACAGACTTTATCTAACACCAGAAGGAAAGAAGATAGTTGAGGTGATAAAATAAATGCAAATATACAGAGAAAGAGTTGACACAATGTACATGGAATTTTATGATACAAGACCGTACATAAGGTTCAGAAGCATATATACTGGACGATTTGTAAAAGAACCAGACAAATTCTATATAATAAGAATAATTGGAGCAGAGACAAACGGAGGAAAAGAACCCATAGAAATAGAAGTAGTAGGATGCAAAGAAATATCCTTACAGGAACTATTAGAATACAAAGAAGACGCATGGTATCAACTTGAAATAGAGGAAAACATACTAAAAGATGAGATGGTTGAAGCATTAAAAGACAAATTCGGACACCAAATAGAACCACTCATATTTGACAAAATAGTAGAAGAAGACCAAGAAAAGCGTAAAGTAATGCTCACATTAGACGGAATAGAAGGAATACTTATAAAATGGAGACATTCAAAAAGAGAAACAGGCTTCAAAAAAACAGTAGTAAGGTGATAACATGAGCGAAGACGATACATTGTGGAACGAGTACAGAAGCATGAGAGACCAGATGATAACAAGAAACATCAACTACATATTCAGATGGAAAGTGATGATGATAAAACTACTCTTAAACGACATACAAGAACTACAAAAAAAGCATAACATTAACGTACAAGACTTATACGATGAAATTAGAACAGATGCAGAAGGGTACCTTAAAGAATGGAAAGAACTATTAGAAAAGCGTAGAAAAAAAATACTTGAGGTGATAGAAAGTGGGCAGTAAACTAATGCTTGACTTTGACAACATAGACGGAAACACACTACTAAAAATATTAGAACAGAGAACATTCGTAATATTCTATTTCAAAATACACATAAAAGAAGTGCTCGTATTTGAAACAAAGCATGGATGGCATGTGTACATTGAAATAGAAGAACGTTTAGACGACATGAAAGTACTGTTTATACAGACAGCACTCGGAGACGACTTCAAAAGAGCATGCTTCAACTATACAAGAGTAGAGTTGAAAATACCAAACTGGAACGTACTCTATACAGAAAACGAAAAATACAACAAAGAATTAAGCAGAAAACTCTACAAAATACTGAAGAAAGGTGAAACACAATGGTAAAAACATTAATAATCAGATGCTATGTACCAGAAACAAAAAACTTCTTAATATACAAGACAATAGCGAAGAATAATTCAATATCATGCCCAATATGCGGAAGATGGTATGCTAACTACTACATAAGATTTCACATGATGCAAGTACACACAAAATATGTAGTAGAAATAAAGGAGGAAAAGTGAATGTCATTAGACCAGTACATTCAAGACCTAAAGGAATTAGATATAAACAAAATGAAACTGGTAAAGGTGGATACAGAAAAGCAGAGGAAACTATTTGATTACATTGTTAAGACATACCATTCTTATGTACCAAGAACATCCTTCACAGGAAGGCGATTAGATTACTTGATAATGATAAATGATAAATGCATTGGAGCAATAGGAATAGGAAGTGCAATATTAGCGTTAAAAGAGAGAGACGACTATATAGGATGGGATAAGGAAACAAGACTAAAGAATTTGAACATGGTAGCAAACAACTGGAGATTTACCTTGACAGACGAAGCACCGAAAAACAGTGGAACAAAAGCACTATCACTATTATATGAACAAGCGAAACAAGATTGGATGAAATACTACGGAGACAAACTGGTACTACTTGAAACGTTAGTTGAAGCACCGCATAGAGGAACAGTCTATAAGGCGAGTGGATGGAAATATTTAGGAAAAACAAAAGGATACACAATAAAATGGATACCGAAAGACCAAGAACAAGAATACACCAAAAAAGGATGGAGCGTAATGCAGAGAGGAGACAATTTCCATCCAGACAAGATAAGAGTAGCGAAAAAGACATCGTCAAAAAAATACATATTCATAAAACCACTAAACAAAGCATGGAGAAAGTATTTGTTAGGAAAAATAGAACCATCTATTAAACCAAAAAAATAATATCCTCCTTATTTTTTTTATAACATAATGAAACATAAACATAATTTTAGCGTATAGGGGTAGTACCCTATTGGAAAAATTTTTATAGCGGCAATGAGAAGGATAGTATGACCGACTATGGTTAAAAGAAGAAAATTTGATACTGGAAGCGTAGCGGCATACAGAGGAAAAGTAGGAGACATAATAAAATCAAGAATATCGGACCCAGCAGTAGCACAAGAGAAAGTGGATGCAACAGTAGAAAATTGGCAAAGCGGTTTCAAACCATTCAATACACTATGGAACAATATCAAAGGATACCTTAACGCTGAAGGAGTGCCAAAAGGCGAATGGGGTATAATAAGGTCTTTTGCATTGAAACTGTACAAGGAATTGAACAGAACTCAACCAGAATACTGGGACGATGTGAGAAGCGCATTAGTTGACCTATTCTCTACAAAAGTAAGCGACACATCATACCTTGAAGAAATTGCTGAACTCATAACTGTTGCGTAAATGTAGGCGTATTGTTTAAGGTTACGCCTACACCCCCAAACTTTTTTTAAAGTTTAAATAATAGTATCATATAGGATTAAAGTATGAGCGAATCATCAGTTTTAAGAGATTTGGTTCAAACATTATATCATATAGAACAGTTGAAGAAGGAAGGTGCTATTTCAAAAGAAAAGTATGAAGAGTTAAAGGATAAGTTGAACACGATAGCACTTGAAACAGTTGGAGTAGAACTTTCATCAAAAAGCATTGAAGAAATGCTTGGATTAGAGGTTGAAGAAAAGTTGGACAAGTACACTTCATTTGGAGCGTTCATGGACGACGTGAACAAAATATTAATAAGGGAGAACGTTCCAAAGTTCAGTCATGAAATATACAGGAAGTTTGCGAAAGAAGTCTGGAATGTTAAAGATGATGAAGAGAAGGTTGAGGAGATTGTTGAAAAGTATTCGGAGATTGTTCCAAACGAGGATGTCCTTGATGATATTGTAGATTTACTTTACGGTGAGGGTGAGGAAGGCGAAGGTGGAGAGGGTTTAGAGTACTTTGACTAATGTCCTGATATGTGTGTTTTTTCAGATGACTTGGTTTCATATATACAATATATGAAATGATGTGTTGATATGTGTGTTTTTTCCATACGTTTGGTTTCATATATATCATCTATTAAACCAAGTGTCTTAAAAAAACGTACATATCATATCATAGATGGTAAAGTTTATATAGATGGAAAGTACAATTTGTGGTATGGAAAATTTTGAAAAAACTGTTGAAAAATGTAAAGCAAAATTAAAGGCTATGGGATTTAATCCAATAATTTACAAAGATGCAGAAAAAGGATACGTAGTCATACCATTAAAGGACATAATAGAGTACATAGCCAATAAACTTTCAGCACCTAACGTCAGAATATACATTGAAGGAAAGTATATGGTTATGGAGGCGAGCAACTATTGAGCGAAGAAGAAAAGGAAATGATTGAAGCGATTGAAAAAGAAAAAGAGGAAGAGGAGAAGGAAGAGGTTGAAAAAGAAGAAGATTTAGGTGAGAGGATAAGTAAAGCATTACGAGACGAATACCAACCAATAGACTACAGCCAAGTAACGTTAGAAGACGTTTTGAAAGCGATAAGGATACTTGAAAGGTTCATGGCATTGTACAGGAGAGCGTCAAGTACAGTAATCAAGATGCAGGGAATGGGGTTCGGTGGAAGGTTTAATCCAAGAGACATAATGTCTATGATGATGGGTACAATGTTTCAGCAGAGAAGCATTGAACCAGCACCTGAAGACGTTAGAGAAGTTATAGACACTATTGAGAGAAAGAAGAAGCAGGATGTAAAGTAAAGTTTATAAGACAGTGGGGTTAATACTTGATGTGATAGAATATGTCCACAGTCCCAACATTAGCAGATGTGATAACAAACCTGATTAACGGGTTTGTTACTGTAATGAATGAAGTCGCAAAGGCTATAGCGGATTACGCTGTCCCAATTGCAACACTACTTATCGGTGGAGCGGCACTATACGGTATATACAAGTTTGGAAGTAAGGCTGTAACAAGACTTTCAAGAATGTTCTCAAGAATATTCTAAAATACAGGCGTACAGGCGTACTTAAGCATCCCCCTTATTTTTTTTAGTGATAACTATGAAACCGTGTCTTTTGGTTACAAAGGTTAGAGAGTTGAAGGAGGTTAGTGAAGTTTTAGACAGCATTGATTTTGTTGATAAAGTTTATTTTATAGGGTACACTGAAAGACAGTTGTGTGATGTGCTTAATCCTTTTCTTAAGAAAGGTGAATACGACTACTATATTTTTTGTGCAGATGATATTGTTTTTGAACCAGAACTTTTGAAAAAGATGATTGATGAACTTGATGGGTTTGATGTTTTAACAGGATATTGTAGATTAAGACCGAATGATGATAGACTTAACATTACGAGGACAAGGCTTTTAGGAGATGTTCCAACTGTTATGGGATACAATTTTTATAGGATGAGCGATATAGAGTTGATGAAGAAGCGTGGTGTAAAATATGGTAGAACGTATTTTGTTGGGTTCAGTTTGTCAGCGTTCAATAGGAGACTTTTCAATAAAGTAAGTTATGGAGTGTATAAGGGTGGAAGGTTTGATGGATATGGAAGCGACTTTTACATTTCAAGACAGTTGAACAATCTTGGTGTTGATATGTGGTTTAATGTAGAATATTATGTTAATCATTTAGCAAGGTATGAGAACTTTATAATAGGCAAAGTTGAACCTCATGTTGAAAGGTTTGAGAGAAAAGTTTAATAGTAAGTTGATACAATACCACATTGGTTAATATGTTAAAAGACAATATGTCAGTAAAAGGGAAGGTAGTAGTAGAAATTATAGACAAGAAGACTGGAAAAGTGGTTGATAGAAGCGAATACACTAATGCTTTCGTAGGGGCTGGTGCGTCTTATGTTAGAAGCATGATTGACATTGGAGCAATATCACACGCACACACAAGTATAAACATTTATAACACGTCAAGGCAACTTATAAAAACTTTGACTGGAGAATGGGGTACTCCAATTGACACAGGCTCAGCGAGACAAAACACTATTACAGCAACTGATAGTTCAACTGACACGTACACTTTCCAATATGAAGGATTATCCTACGATGTTCAAACACTTTACGAAAGCAATAGTTTCTGTAATAAGGAAAGCACAGCGAAGACTAAAGGAAGCGACCAGAGTGTAAAAATAACTTGGACAATTAGCGTAGCGTACAGTGCAACACCAATATAAAATAAGGTGATATGAATTGGCTAGCGTACTCGGAGCGTTAGGAGGTATTGGAGGAACTGTTGGAAGCATAGTGTCAAGCATATACGAAGGAGTTAGAACATTATACGATTATCTTTCAAGACTAATAAGTATTATAATTGATAAGTTAAGCGACTTCGCAAAATGGTACATGAACCTTATTGTAGAGAAACCTGAACTCGGCATAACTTTAGCGGTTCTGTTGATTTATATGATGACGTAGGTGATGTGAAATGATGCCGTTCACTAATGTTATTGTTGAAGAGATAAAGAAGGCGTTGGGAAGTACAGGAGTTAAGGCGGATATTGTTAATCTTGGAAACGAAATAGTTATAACCATTTCAAAGGATGAGATTATAGAGAACATTAGGAAAGGTTTTCCAGAGCAGTTTAGAAGTATTGTTAATGTTGAAGCGGGTGATATAAAGATAAGGATTAAGGTAATGTAGGTGATACCATGGGCCTGTTCTCCGTTGAATTCAAATGGTTAGACCCTGCAATGTGGGGACAGGCTCTATGGGAGGGGTTCAAAAAGGCTATTGAAAGTATTTTAAGTTTTCTGGACCAATACGTTTTTAAACCTATTGTTCAAGGGATAAAGGACTTCTTTGACTGGGCTTGGAAACAGATACAGGGTATTTTTAACACCGTCGTTCAGGCGATAATGAATTTTGTTTACAGTTGGATTGTTAATCCTATTTTAGGATTTTTCCAGATGGTTCTTAACAGGATTGTAGCAAAACTTAAGGGTGTAATATATATTACAATTGTTACTCCTCTGATGATTAGGGAGGCTAAGAGTTTTATTGAAGCACCTTCTATGAGGAAACTTGGTTTTCTTATCGCTAAACCTTTTATCGGATACCTTGCTTCTGAACTTATTTATGGTTTCCTCTTTCCTCAAGTGCATCCTGTTACCATTACTCCTAGACTTCCTCCATCTACGCCTACTCTTCCATCTTTAGGTGAAGTCAGTTCTCTGATGAATGAATTGGTTTCTGTTTCTGATGTTGTTTCCACTGAACTTCTTGGGCCTTTAGAAACTGCTCCATCTGATATTGTTAGTGTTTCTGATAGTGTAGTTACTGAACTTCTTGCTCCGTATGAAACTTCAATATATGATATGATTAGTGTTTCTGATAGTGTTGTTTCTGAAATTCTTGAGTTGCTTTCCTCTATTTCTGATACTGTTAGTGTTTCCGATAGTGTTTCTACAGAAGTTTCAGGTCTTATCGGTTTTGACACTTTAATAAGCAAGTATGTTCCTCCACCTGTTAGCATAGGATTTGACACACTAATTAGCAAGTATATTCCTCCAACTGTTAGTATAGGATTTGATACTTTAATAAGCAAGTATATTCCTCCATCGTCAAAGACTGTAACAATACAGAATAATACAGGACAAAGTGTGCAGACGATAGTTATTTCAGACCCGAGTCTTTCATTGTGGGGTAAGAATGTGCAGTTTAGAGATGGACAAGGTGTATTATCTTCTCTGTTCGTTTACAATGGCACTTGGGTTGTTAAGTTAAGGAATGCTTTACCTAACGGTAACACTACTACAATATATGCGTATAATACTACTCCATACATTGACCCGTCTATCGCATTAGTTTACCATGATTTTGAAAGCGACCCAGGGTTCACTAAAACTTCAGGATTTGAGTATAGTATTGTTTCAGGTTTAGATGGACAATGTTGTAAGTTTAGAGATACGTCTGGAGGTGATGAAGACGGATACAAGTCTTTGCCTTCTTCTTTAAGCGACTTTAGAGTTTTAGGTGTTCTAAATATTACAATTACAGCAGGATATGAACATGCAAAGTGTTTCACAATGTACTATAATGATACATCAAACTATTATGCGGCAGTGTACAAAATATATAAAGATGGATACTATTCTTCAATAGAGAAGCGTGTTAGTGGTACATGGTCAAAGATTGCTGATACAGTAGTATCTGGTGGCGTAGAATATATAATGTATTTCACAAAGTCTGGTTCAAGCCTTAAACTTCGTTTGTATAGGAATGGTTCAAAGAGTTATGAGATTTCAGCAACTGATACAGATTTGACATCGTTTAATGTGTACGGTTTGCACAGTTGGGGTGGAACAAGCGATTACGGTTATGCGGATAATCTTATAATATTACCTTATGAGCCTGACCCGACTATAACGGTGTCCTAAATGTTTATATATTTGTTCATAAACAGTTTATGGTAAGGTGGCAGATAAAATATGGTTAATATAGTTTCACAGTTGCTTGACTGTCGTACCTGCTTTGTTGTAGAGCATGATGGTGAACTTTATAGGCTTAAGGGGTACGGATACTATACTATCCCATCAAACTATAAGATTGAGCATATTGATAAGGAGGGGAACGTTTTAGGGACTATTGTTACATCTGATACTACGGACAATGAGGATACTTATTTGATGATGTTTATTCCAGAACTTAACGGTTTAGCGGTTTGCGGTAGAAAGTATCCAGCGTCTGGTTTTATTGAAGTGTGGCAACTTAATGGTACGAAGGTTGGCTCTGTTCTTTCTCCACAGGGAGCGTATGTTACGGGAATTTATAGGGTTGATGACCTACTGTACATTAATGTTGTAGCTTGGGGTGGTTCTTTGAACGGCTTTTATGTTGTTCCTCCAGCACAACTTTTGGATAATACTAAATGGGTTTGGAAGAGTATAACTGTTTCTTGGCCGTACACTGTTGAAGAGTGTAGGATTACTGTGTTTAAGGATAAGGTTCTGATACTTCGTGGTGATAAGGGTTATAATGGCGATTTGATTGTTTACGACCCTTCTCTTGATACTTTTAGTCAGTTTGATAGTTGGAGTGGTTCTGGTGCTTCAAGAGGTATGATTTTCCCGTATGTTTACGCTAATGATGTTATGGCTGTGTGGACTAAAGCGTACAATGATAATGGTTTCTATGTGTTTAAGACGAGCGATTTGGTTGAGAAGGTTCAGATTTCTCTTGAACCCTTCTTTGATGCTTCGATAAGCGGTGAAAATCAGTGTGCTGGTGTTCCTGTTTCCGATAGTATTATAGCGGTTTTGAATACGAAAGATGCTTCTACTACTAATTATCTTAAACTTTATAATTTGAGCGGTCAGGTTTTATTTAGTGGTGGTCTTCCTGTTGGGCATATTGGTGTAGTGCATTGTCTTGCTGGTGGATACTTTTATGTTTCAAGCGAATACTTTGGTCAAAATTATGCTTCGTTTATTAAGGTTATTCCTGATGTTGTAAAGACTATTTCGGCAACTGTTTCGGATACAAGTGTTACTGTTTCTGGTCAGAATATTAGTCTTGCTTCGGCGTTTAAGCGTTTTCATGGGCCTTCTTACGCTAATAAGGTAGCCGATATTCCTCTTGGTACTCCTACGAGTATTGGCACAGGATATTTTAGGATTAGGGGTAGGTAGTGTAGATGATTGTTGAGCGTTTTAAGAAGTGGTTTTTTAAACATTTTATTGTTAAGCGAATGTATAGGGTTGAAAGGTTTGTTCATAGTAAGAAACTTTATACTTTTGATAGGGTTGAGAGAAAGGTTACTGCTGTAGCGGGACAGATTTTTGCTGAAGATGTTATCGCAAGTATTTACTCTAACTTTATAAGCAAATACAAATGGTATGAACTTATTATTGAATGGTTGAGACATAATTTGGCTGTTTATGTTAGCGACCCTGTTTATTATGGTGTTTCTTCAAATGATTTGAATAATATTAAACCTACGAAGGACTATGTTTATCAGGTTGATGTGTTTGATTGTGATGACTTTGCTTTTTTGAAAAAGGGATATGAGGAAGAATACGGTTATAGTGTTAAGAAGAATTTAGCATTCGGTATTATTTGGATTTACAGTAACCTTAAAGGTGTTGGGCATGCTATTAACTTTTATGTAGATAATAATGGAATACTTCACTTTTATGAACCACAGACCGACAGTGAGTTTATAATGAACGACGACTGGAGGTTGATTGTAGCGTTCATATAGAGGTGAACGTATGATGCCTAAATGTCCCGAATGCGGTAGCACAGAAGTAGTATATGACGAAGAAACTAAAGAGTATGCTTGTATGTCTTGCGGATACACTTGGAAAGCCGAGAGAGGGCCTAAAGAGATGTTGGGAAAG
>Ga0080004_1112678_pt1 | contig 13986 bp, 15 predicted proteins | sample WasSprMetagenome_FD_69207 | JGI IMG/M metagenome (GOLD analysis project Ga0080004, IMG submission 69207) | Sulfidic aquatic microbial communities from Washburn Spring, Yellowstone National Park, USA - WS (SPADES assembly) (version 2) | ecosystem: Environmental > Aquatic > Thermal springs > Hot... | reverse complement strand
CCGTCCTCAACCTCCCGCCCGTCCGGCTGCCCGACCTCTGAAAACAACGAATGCCCGCAAGGGCATTACGACACTCAATGACTGGCCATTCCTCCGGAGCACGTAGTACCTTTTTCTCTGAAAACAACGAATGCCCGCAAGGGCATTACGACACGTACTGCATTTTCTCCCTCCTGGGGGCTGGTCAACACCACTCTGAAAACAACGAATGCCCGCAAGGGCATTACGAACCCCCCTCTCCCTCCCCCCGCCTGCGGGGGGAGCCGGTGGGGGGTAGGTCCCCGCATGCAGGGGGAGCCGGTGGGGGGTAGGTCCCCGCACGCGGGGGAGCCGGCGGAGGGTGGGTCCCCGCACGGCGGGGGAGAAAGAAGGGGTAAGTCCCCGCGAGCGGGGGAGCCGGCGGGGGGTAGATCCCCGCCTGCGGGGGGAGCCGGTGGGGGTAGGTCCCCGCACGCGGGGGAGGAAGAGGGGTAAGTCCCCGCCTGCAGGAGGAGCCGGCGGGGGAGTAAACATCCCTGAACGCGGGGGAGCCTCCCAATGGTTCGTCAAGAAGTACGAGCTTGCGCTGGATGGACGGTAAGCCCTGCGCGTAGGCGCAGGGAGTCGGGGACACAGGAATTCCTCGGAGGGGAACGGTCCAAATGATGATGTCAGGGGCGGGGGATCAACCCCGCCCCTGGTGTTATGTATAGGCTGGTGCCATCAGCTAGCGCCAGAGAGGCGCGCGGGGACCGCCGGCCGGCGCAGGATCAGGCGGTCTCCACCACGATGTCCCCGATGATGTTGGCCGCCTCGTCCCCGCGATCGGCGCAGTTGCTGAGGTGCCGGTACACCTCGCGAAGCTTCAGCATCTGGACCACTTTGCTCAAATCAGAGGGGTCCCGGAACAGGTCTGCCAGCGCCTCGCGATAGGCGTTTTCCACCCGGTTCTCAATGTCCTTGGCCCGCACCGCATGCTCCGCCGCTACCTTGGGATGTTCCTGCAGTCTCTGCATCGCCAGGTAAATCTCCCGGGCGGCTTTGGCCAGCAGGCCGGTCATGTTGCGGAGATGCTCGTTCGGCTCCACGTTCAGGATTTGCATCTCGTCCACAGTGGAATAGGCGTAGTCGAGGATATCATCAATGGCGCGCGAGAGCCGAAAGATGTCCTCCCGGTCGATGGGCGTCACGAAGGTGCGGTGAAGCTCATCGATCAGGATGCGCCGCAGTTCGTCGGCGTCTTTCTCCGCCTGGATGACGTGCTGCGCGTGGGCTGGGTCGTGGGTTTTCATGTATTCATGCAGGGCATCCAGCCCAATGGCGGTTTGCTCCGCCTGTTGGATGAGCAGGCGGATGAAGTTGTCCTGTCTCGGCTTAAAGAATTCTTTCAGTCCCATAGGAAAACCCCCTTGTGCTAAGCGAACCCTTAGGGTGCGCGAACCAGGAGAGAAATCGGCATGTAGAGCAGGGCGGCCAGCACCGCCGTGACGGGGATGGTCAGCACCCAGGCGATGAGGATGTCCCGGCCGACCTTCCAGCGCACCTGGGAGATGCGTTGGCCGGAGCCGGCGCCCATGATGCTGGAGCTGACCACCTGGGTGGTGCTGACGGGGCCGCCAAGTATCGAGGCGGCCATGATGATGAGGCCCGACGTCACCTGGGAGGTGAAGGCGTGCATGGGGCGCACCTTATAGAACTTGGCGCCCAGGGTTTTGATGACGTTCCAGCCGCCCGTGTAGGTGCCCAGGGCGATGGCGCTGGCGGCCGCCAGAATGACCCAGGTGGGCACCTGGAAGCTCGGCAGAAGGCCGGTCGCCACCAGGCCCATGGTGATGACGCCCATTGTCTTCTGTGCGTCGTTGGCGCCGTGGCTGAGGGCCAGGCCGGCGGTGGTGAGGATCTGCGCCCGCTTGAGCCAATGGTTGATCTTCGGTGATGCGCCGCGCGCCAGGAACAGGAACAGTTTCATCATAATATATCCGCCAATCAGCCCCAGAAGCGGTGACACGAACAGCGAGATGAGCACGGTGATCAGACCTTCCATCTTCACGATGGATACGCCGTACCCGAACACCGCCGCCCCCAGGATGCCGCCGAGCAGAGCATGCGAACTGCTGGCCGGGATGCCCAGCAGGATGCCGATGATGTTCCAGATGATAGCGGCGAGCAGGGCGGCCAGCGTGACAGCGATGGTGATCGTGTTGGCGGCCACGACTTTATCGCCAACGGTGGTGGCAACCGAAACACCGAAGATCAGCGGCCCGACGAACTCGCACAGCGCGGTGAGCACCAGCACCCGCCGCGGGGAGATGGCGCGCGATGAGATGGCAGTCGCCACGATGTTGGCGCTGTCGTGCATGCCGTTGAAGAAATCGAATCCCAGCGCAATGACGACCAGGATGCCGGCCAGAACCGTCGGTGACATCTGCTTGCTCCTGTCGTGCGGAAAACGATGGTGCCGGGACGTCACACACCCAGTAAGGCCAGGATGTCCTCTGCCCGTTCCAGAGCTATATCCACCCCCGCCGGCGCGCCTTCCCGCGGTACGCTGTCCCTCATTACCATGGCGAACAGGCATGGGGGGCCGGCGTACTGCCGGCGGTAGTTCTCGATCATCTGCAGGTCATCGCCGGTATCGCCCATGTACAAAGCCCGGCGCGGCTGGAGGGCTTCCAGCGCCATATGCAGGGCGCGCGCGTCGGGTTTGCGCACGTGGTCGGCGGTGACGATGCCGGCAAACGCCCTCTCGTCCCATCCCAGCGTCTCCAGGGCAACCCCCAGCTCGATATGGTCGCGTCCGGTGATGATGCCGAAGCGCTGGACGCCGGCGGCCTTCAGCCGCTGGAGAAAGTCGGCCGGCACCAGGGCACGTTCCTGCCGCACGAACCCCGGCCCGTGATAATACAATGCCCGCAGGCCCATCTTTTCTGACAGCAGGTCCTCTCCCCAGAAATATTCCAGGCAGATCTGGCGCACCTGCTCGAAGTCGAGCGGAATATGCGGGAAATAGTGTGCCCGCACCCAGTCCATGCCGCGGCCGGCGCTCTCTCGGGCAATGGCCGGCGGGTCCGGACGCGCCTCGCCCGGCCAGGCCAGCAGGATGCCGGCCAGTGTGTAGCTGAGCACCCAATCGTCGTTAAAGCCGCCGGCGGCCTTGAAGGCGCGGATATCCTGATCTTCGACCTGGCTGAGGCCTTCCGGCCGGCGGTGCATGTGATGCACGACATGACGCACAACCGCTTTGATGGTGGCGGAGTAGCTGGCGGAATCGTCGATGAGCACCCCGTCCACGTCGAAGATGACAGTGTCACACCGCAGGGGCAGATCCAGTCCTTGGCGTGTCCAGTTCACGGCAGGAATCCACTCACTGGAAAGTGAGAAAAAGTATATACCATTCTTTGTTTTCGTCAAGTGCCGCCTTTCTGGTATATACCAGGTACCACGCGAAAGGGAAACAGAAGACCCGCGGGGCCATCCCCCGCGGGTCGGGACTTTTCCCCTTACATCATGCTGAGGGCGATGCGCACCACGTTGTCCACGGTGAAGCCGAATTTTTCTGCCAGGACCTCCGCCGGCGCCGAGGCGCCGAAGCGGCCGTCTATGGTCAGGGTGCGGCCGGCCTCGCCGATATATTTGCACCAGCCCTGCGAGGTGCCGGCCTCGATGGCCAGGCGGCGGCGCACGGCCGGCGGAAGCACCGCATCGCGATACTCCTGCGGCTGGGCGTCAAAAAGCTCCCAGCTCGGCATGCTGACCACGCGCGCCGCGATGCCCTTTTCGAGCAGTGCCTTCTGGGCGCCGAGCGCCAAGTGCACCTCGGAGCCAGTGGCGATGAGGATCATGTCCAGGGAAGGTGTGGGCGGGTCGGAAAGCACATAGGCGCCGCGCGGCAGGCCCTCGGCGCAGTGCTGTTGGGTTTGCGGCAGGATGGGCAGGTTCTGCCGAGAAAGGATGAGCGCGGTTGGGCCTTCCCGCCGCTGGAGGGCGACCTTCCAGGCGATGACCGTTTCGTTGGCATCGGCCGGCCGGATGACCACCAGATGGGGGATGGCGCGCAGGGCGGCCAGATGCTCGATGGGCTGATGGGTGGGGCCGTCCTCGCCCAGGAAGATGCTGTCATGGGTGAAGACGTAGACCACCGGCAGTTCCATCAGGGACGCCAGACGGATGGCCGGCCGCATGTAGTCGGAGAAGACCAGGAAGGTGCCGCCGTACGGGATGGGGCCTTTGTGCAGGGCCAGACCGTTGAGGATGGCGCCCATGGCGTGCTCGCGCACTCCAAAGCGCAGGTTGCGGCCGTGGTAACTGCCGGGCTGGAAGTCGCCGGCGCCCTTGAGGTAGGTTTTGTTGGAGGGCGCCAGGTCCGCCGAGCCGCCCATCAGGGTGGGGAGGTAGGGCGCGATGGCATTCAGCACCACGCCGGAGCTGTTGCGGGTCGCTTCCTTACCCTCCGAGCGCAGGGGCGGCAGATGCTCTTCCCATCCCGCCGGCAGTTGATTGTTCCACAGGGTTTGCAGAAGCTCTGCCTCTTTCGGGTACTCCCGGGCATAGGCGGCAAAGCGTTCCTCCCATGCCTGGCGTTCTGCCGTCCAGCGCCGGCGGAAGTCCGCAAAGAGCGCGTAGACCTCTTCCGGGACATAGAATTCCTTGTCCGCCGGCCAGCCCAGGTTCTGCTTAGTGAGGATCACTTCCTCCTTGCCCAATGGGGCGCCGTGCGCCTCGGGGTTGTTCTGCAGGTTGGGACTGCCGTAGGCCAGGATGGTCTTGCAGATAATGAGGCTGGGAGCATCTGCGCGCTGTTGGGCCTCGCGGATGGCCTGGGCGATGGCCGGCCGGTCGAACCCATCCACGTGCTGGACATGCCAGCCGTATGCCCGGAAGCGCATGCCGACATCCTCGGTAAAGGTGATGTCCGTCTTGCCCTCAATGCTGATATCGTTGTCGTCGTAGAGCACGATGAGCTTGCCCAGCTTGAGATGGCCGGCCAGCGAGGCGGCTTCACTGGAGATTCCTTCCATCAAGTCGCCGTCGCTGGCGATGACGTACGTGTAGTGGTTGATAATTTCATGCCCGGGACGGTTGAACGTGGCGGCCAGGAAGCGCTCAGCGATGGCCATGCCGACCGCGGTGCTGATGCCCTGGCCGAGGGGGCCGGTCGTGACTTCAATGCCGGGCGCGGCGCCGTATTCCGGGTGTCCGGGCGCCTTGCTCCCCCACTGGCGGAAGGACATCAGGTCTTCCAGCGTCATGTCGTAGCCGGCCAGGTGCAGGAGGGCGTAGAGCAGCATGGCGCCGTGGCCGGCGGAGAGGACGAAGCGGTCCCGATCTGGCCAGTCGGGATGGGTCGGGTCGTGCCGCAGGAAGTCCGCCCACAGGGTGTAGGCCATGTCCGCCGCGCCCATGGGCATGCCGGGGTGGCCGGAGTTGGCGCGCTGTACCGCATCGATGGAAAGCATGCGGATGGTGTTGACCGCCAGGTCATCGAGGGCCGATGTACGCATCATGCTTCACCGCCTTTCTGGCAAATGGGTATGGCAAGGATATCGCCGGCATTATACCACAGGGGGAGTGAAAGCGGGAAAAATGCCGGCGGATGGTTGCGGGAGCCGGCCATTGTGGTATACTTTTTTGAGAGACAGCGGCAGAAGGTACAGCCAGGGAGGTAGGGCAAATGCGGTTCGATCCGAAGGGCTTGCCGGTGCTGATCGCCGTGGTATTGGTGATATTGAACTTCGTGGTGCAGTTTTTCCCCGCCCTGGGTGTCCTGGCCACCAGCGACCTGCTCCTGCATGTGGGGGTGATCATTGGTCTGCTGGGCATCATTGTCGGAGATGCGATCTCATGAACAGGGACGCGGCCGGCTACAGTAAGAGCGAGACCCACCTCTATATGGTCATCTTCCACGTCAATGACGACCTGGCGTTCTTCAACGCCGCGCTGAAGATGGCGCGCCGGCGGCCGCCTGGCATCCGCCTCCGCCACTGGTTCATGAGCGCCGATGGCCTCACGAGCTATGCCATTTGGGAAGCGGCAGAACCGCACTTTCTGATGGGCATCCTGGATGTGGAATTTGACCAGGTGGCGGAGTATGATCTGAGCGAGGTGCATCTGCTGTGGGGGGAGTAAAGGTTTTGCGTACGAAAAGGAGGATGGGCATGTCTGCCATGCGCCGGCTTCTGCATGTGCTGATAACTGCCGGATGGATACTCATCCTTGCCGGCTGTGCCCGCACAACGCCCTCCGCGCCTGCCGCGCCGGCAGTATCCCTTTCCCTTACCAGCCCGGCCTTCGCGCACGGCCAGCCTATTCCAGCCCGCTTCACTTGCGACGGCGAGGATGTCTCCCCGCCGCTGAACTGGGGCGAACCGCCGGCCGGCACGCGCAGTTTCGTCCTGATCATGGATGACCCTGATGCGCCGGCCGGCACCTGGACGCACTGGGTGCTTTTCAACCTCCCAGCGGGAGCGCGCTCCCTCGAGGAGGCGGTGCCGGCGCTGGAGACCCTTACCAGCGGCGCCCGACACGGCAAGAACAGTTGGGGCAAGCTGGGGTACGGCGGACCATGTCCGCCGGCCGGCACCCACCGCTACTTCTTCCGGCTCTATGCCCTGGATATTTCCCTCGACCTGGCGCCTGGCGCCGCCAAAAAGGATGTGCAGTCGGCCATGCAGGGGCACATCCTGGCGCAGGGGGAATTGATGGGCACCTACGCGCGGCGCTGACGAGGGGCACGGTGAGGGTTTTCGTTACCGGTGCGACGGGCTTTATCGGCCGGCATTTCATCGCCCGCCTGCGCCACACCCCGCATGAGATGACCTGCCTGGTGCGGCCAGGGAGCCGGCTGGAATATCTGCAGAGCGCCGGGGCGCGCCTTGTATTCGGCGATATCCTCGACCGGGAAGCTGTGCTGGCCGGCATGCAGGGCCACGACGCGGTGGTGCATCTGGCGGCGCTGTATTCTTTCTGGGAGCGCCGGCCGCGCCGCTACCATGATATCAACGTCGAAGGCACGCGCCGTGTGATGGAGTGCGCCCTGCAGGCCGGCGTGTCCAAAGTCGTCCTGGTCAGCACTTCCTTAGTATATGGCGTACCGCCGGAGCGTCCATTCCGGGAGGATACGCCGGCCGGCAGGCGTTTGCTGAGCGCCTATGCCCGCAGTAAATATGCCGGCGAGTGCATTGCCTGGGAGCTTCAGCGTACCGCGGGGCTTCCTCTCGTCGTCCTGTATCCGGGCGGTGTGCTCGGTCCGGGGGATGTGAAGGCCAGCGGTCAGTATGTGCGTCAGTTGGTGCAACGGGAACTGCCGGCGCGCGTCTTTGAGGACAGCGTCATCACTTGGGTGCATGTGCGGGATGTGGCGGAGGCGATCATCCGGGTACTGGAGAAGCCGGATACCATCGGCGAGCGGTATCTGCTGGGCAAGGAGCGCCTCTCATGGGGAGAGTTCAACCGCATGGTGAGCGAGATGGCCGGCGTGCCCCTGCCTCGTCTGGTCATGCCCACCCCATTGGTGCTGGCCGCCTCTCTCCTGGCGACCGCCTGGGCCTATCTCAGCGGCCGGCCGCCCATTTGGCAGTTGGCGTGGGATTCCATCCGCACCATTCACGCCGGCCTGGAGTTTGATGGTTCGAAGGCAGAGCGCGAGCTGGGACTGCGCTATACCCCTATCCGCGAGGCATTGGCGGAGATGATCGCGGGGATCGTCGGCGAGAGCAGGTAGCGATTTGACCCGAACCTTCAGGAGCGCAGTATGAGACTCACCGTGGCGCAGTTGAACCCCATCGTTGGGGATGTGGCCGGCAATGTGGAACGGATTCGGCAGACTCTGCTGGATACTCGCTCGGACCATCCCGACTTGGTCGTGTTTCCGGAACTGTTCCTCTCCGGATATCCCCCGCGTGATCTGCTGGAATACCCCTGGTTCCTGCGCCGCATCGAGGAGGGGATCGAAGAGGTCCGGCGCATCTCTCGCGCGTATCCGGAGACAGGCATTATCGTCGGAGCGCCGCTGAGGACAGGGCAGGCGGTGGGCGCCGGCATCTACAACGCCGCCGTGTTGTTCTTCCGCGGCGATGTCCTTCTGCGTCAGGCCAAATCGCTCCTGCCGACGTATGATGTGTTCGACGAGGCGCGCTACTTTGACGCCGGCAGTGGGCCGCAGGTGTGTCCTTTCATGGGCGAGACCCTGGGCGTGTCCGTGTGTGAGGATGCCTGGAATGATCCGGAACTATGGCCTCTTCAGCGCATGTATCCCTTTGACCCCATTGCCATTCAGGCTCATAAAGGCGCGACGCTGTTCATCAACATCTCCGCGTCCCCGTTTTATGTGGGGAAGGAGGAAATTCGCTTTCGGCTTATCAGCGGGCATGCCCAGAAGCACGGGGTTCCGTTCGTGTATGTCAATCAGGTGGGGGGCAACGACGAGCTGATCTTCGACGGCCGCAGTCTGGCGCTGGACCGGCAGGGCAACCCCCTCTGGGTGGGGCCGGCATTTGAAGAGACGATTGCCACGATTGACACAGAGGCCGCCGGCCATCCCAAGGGCTATGAGCCGCTGGAGCCTATTGCCACGGTATATCGCGCTCTGGTGCTCGGCATCCGGGATTATCTGCGCAAATGCGGCTTTTCCAAAGCGGTGGTGGGGCTTTCCGGCGGCATTGATTCGGCGGTGACGTGCTGTCTGGCGGTGGAGGCCCTGGGCAAGGAGAACGTGTTGGGCATCACCATGCCTTCTCCCTATTCCTCCGTGGGGAGCGTGGAGGATTCCCGCCGGCTGGCGCAGAACCTGGGCATCCAATTCCTGGTCATCCCCATTACGACCGTCTTCTCGTCCTACCTGGAGACGCTGGAGGGACATTTCGCCGGCATGCCGGCGGACGTTACCGAGGAGAACATCCAGGCCCGCATTCGCGGCAATATCCTGATGGCCTTCTCGAATAAGTATGGGTACTTAGTGCTTTCCACCGGCAACAAGAGTGAGCTGGCGGTCGGGTACTGCACATTGTACGGGGACATGAGCGGCGGCCTCAGCGTCATCTCGGATGTCCCCAAGATGATGGTCTATGAGCTGGCGCGCTATATCAACCGGGAGCGAGAGATCATCCCCGGGGCCATATTGGAGAAGCCGCCTTCGGCCGAACTGCGCCCGAATCAAAAGGACGAAGACTCCCTGCCGCCGTACCCGATCCTGGACCCTATCCTGCATTTGTACATTGAGGAAAAGCGCTCGGCCGAGGAGATCATCGCCGAGGGGTTTGATCCCGAGACGGTGGAACGAGTCATCCGAATGGTGAACCGCAACGAGTATAAGCGCCGGCAGGCCGCCCCCGGGCTGAAGGTGACGACGAAGGCGTTCGGCATGGGCCGGCGTATGCCCATCGCCGCCCGTTATTGAACCCCATTGACACGGCATGGAGGAGATGGTGAGGCTTCATCGCGGCGTCCGAATCCTCCTTGCGGTACTGGCGGCCCTCGCCCTGGCAGGGTTCTGGGTCTCACAGGCCAGCCGGCCGGGGAATGTCGAGGGATGTCCCGTCGGATGTGCCAGGCAGGTGGATGGCCGGCCCTCCCCCGAGGTACGCATTGCCTCCCTCAATCTCCTGCACGATTTCCCCCGCTTCGGGTATATCCGTGAGCGCCTGGAGCTGGTGGCGCGGGAAATAGAGGCACTGGATGCTGACATCGTCCTTCTGCAGGAGGCGGCCTGGACACCGAAAACGGGATTGGCGGCGCGCCGGCTGGCGGAACGCCTGGGCATGAATTACGTGTACGCCCGCGCCAACGGCAACCGCTGGGCGATACTTTTTGAGGAGGGGGAGGCGGTGCTCAGCCGCTATCCATTGGAGGGTGCCGGCGTCCAACTGCTGGAACCGCAGCCGGCCCCCTTTGAACAGCGTATCGCGCTGTATGCGACCGTGCGCACGCCCATCGGCCCGCTAACGGTGGTCTCCGTGCATCTGACGACGCAGGAGCACCCCGAAGCGAACGCTGGGCAGGTCGCGTTTCTGGCGCAGTGGGTGAAGGGGCTGACGCCACAGCCGGTTGTGGTGGCCGGCGATTTCAACGCCGCTCCGGATATGCCGCAGATGCGGCTCTTGGAGCCCGAATGGCTGGATGCGTGGCGCGCGGCGCACCCGGACATGGAAGGGTTCACCTGCTGTGTGGACTCGCTGACCGCCGGCCCGCAGGAGCCGCTGGAAAAGCGCATTGATTATGTATTCCTGGCTGGCGCCGGCGCAGAAGAACTGCGCGTGGTAGAGGCCAGGCGGGCGTTTGATCGGCCTCAGCCGGCGGGCGGGGGTTGGCTGTGGCCTTCGGATCATGTCGGCATATTCGTGGTGCTGACGCCGCGCTGAAACCTGGGTGACAGTCACCCCCATGCTGGCTGATTGTGAGAGGCCCCGCGCATTTGACAAACTGCATGCCGGCGGAGTAGAATGCTGTTCGAATTTGGGAAATCGCCTTTTGTTATGCTTCGGTCGAGGCAGGATGTATGAGTGTCGTATCTCAACACAGCGTGCTGGTGCTCAACGCCACGTATGAGCCGATCAATGTGGTCTCGGTGCAGCGTGCCATTGTCCTGTTGTTGAAGGAGAAGGCCGAGATTGTCGAAGCGCTGAACGAGGAACTGCGCTCTGCGAACGGGGTGATGCCCCTGCCGGCGGTGATCCGGCTGATCTATTACGTGCGCATCCCTCGCCGGCTGGGAATCCCGCTGACACGCCGCACCGTCCTGGCCCGCGACCATTACACCTGCCAGTACTGCGGCGAAACCCCGGGCAAGGCCGAGCTGACGGTGGACCATGTCATCCCGCGCTCGCGCGGGGGCGAGACCACCTGGGAGAATGTGGTGACGGCCTGTCAGCGCTGTAACGTGCGCAAGGGCAACCGCACGCCGGAGGAAGCCGGCCTGACCCTGCGGAACAGGCCCGGCCGGCCGCGCTTCATCGCCCTGGCACTGGTGTCCCAATCTGTGCCCAACGAAATTTGGCGCAAGTATCTCATCTATTGAGCCCCATGCCATATGCCTGATTCCGATGACCTCAACGCGCCCTGGATGCTGGTAACCACCCCCGAACAACTCCAGTGGGTCGTTCAAGAACTGCGCCGGCATTCCCTGATTGCGGTGGATACCGAATCGAACAGCCTCTACGCCTATTATGAGAGCGTGTGCCTGATTCAGCTCTCCACGCCCGACATGGATTACATCATTGACCCGCTGGCACTGCCGGATGTCCGGCCGCTGGGGGAATTGTTTGCCAATCCGGCCCAGCAGAAGGTGTTCCATGCGGCGGAATATGATATTGGCACACTGCGCCGGGACTTCGGCTTCGAGTTCCGCAACGTGTTCGATACGATGCTGGCCGGCCAGCTACTGGGCATCAAACAGCTCAGCCTGGCGCGTTTGCTCGCGGAGCGGCTGGGGGGACAGATCGACAAGCGCTACCAGCAGTACAACTGGGGGCACCGTCCGCTGAGCGAGGAGGTGCTGGCTTACGCCCGCCTGGATACCCATTATCTGCTCCCGCTGCGGGAGAATTTGCTGGCGGAACTGCGGGCGCGCCGGCTGGAGAGGGTGGCGGAAGAGGCCTTTCGCCAGGTGGAAAAGGCTGTTTGGAACCGCGCGCCGGCGGATCCCGATGCCTATCTGCGGCTGAAAGGGGCGCAGGAGCTGGACCCCGAGGGGCTGGGGGTTCTGCGGGAGCTGTACAATCTGCGGGATGAGATCGCCCGCCGGCGCAATCGTGCGCCTTTCCGGGTGTTGAGCGACCATCTGCTGGTAGAACTGAGCCGGCGGCGGCCGCATACCACCGCGGAGCTGGATGAGGTGCTGGCCCTGCCGGCCTGGCAGAGAAGAGAATACGGCTATGCCCTCCTGCAGGCGATCGCGCGGGGAGAGGAGAGGCCGGTGATCCTGCCGGCCAACGGCCGGCGCGCCGCCAACAATGGCTTCGATCGGCTGACCGAAGAGCTGTTCGAGCGTTTGCGCACCTGGCGCAACCAGCGTGCGGAGAAAGAGGGCATACCGCTTTCCGTCCTGCTGTCCAACCGGCTTCTACACCGCATTGCTGAGGAGCGGCCGGCAGACCTGGAGGCACTGCGCGCTGTCGCCGGCATGAGCGATTTCATCCTGTCGCGCTACGGCGAGGAACTGCTGGCCCTGGTTCGAGGGAGCCGGCAGAGGAAATAAAACGAACCCCGTGTCATATGGCACGGGGTTCGTGGATTTCCTGCTCCGAGACGCGTCTCGCCGGCGGAACGAGACACGATGCAGGCGTGCAGGCGTCAGTTACGAGAGCCTGACGACGTTAACCGCATGCGGTCCCTTGGGGCTGTCTTCGATGGAGAACTCCACCTTCTCGCCGGCGGCGAGATCGCGAAATCCCTCGCTCTGAATGGCGGAGTAGTGGACGAACACGTCCGGGCCATTCGGTCGCTCGATGAAGCCGTATCCCTTCGTGGAATTGAACCATTTGACGGTTCCGATAATGCGCTCGCTCATTGGACTGCTTTCCTCCTTAACAACAAACACCTTTTGAAATTTGATTTTTTGGAATGCCGTGCATTCCGTTCGTATGTGCTCGCCCCTGCAGGGACGAGAGCCTCATCGCGCAACTCCGCCGGAGGTTGTGCGAAGAAAGCCCCAAAAAAGAAAACCCCGTTTGGGCCACGATCCTGACCCTTCACGGGGCTATGGACCTGAACTCCCTTTCCCAACAAGCCGCTCTGCACTTACAAAACAATCATACACCCACTTGCGGGAAATGTCAAATCGGCCGGCCTCGAAATTCCATTTCTTCCTTCAAAAATCCACGTCGTCGAAAAACTCGGTGAGGTTGCCGTGATACGTGGCCAGGAACTCCCGCAGTTCGTCAATCTCGCGCTGGGTGATAGGGCCGGGGGATGCCGGCTCGCGCCGGCGCGGTTCGGGTGGGTCGTCGAACAGCACCTCGACCTCCACCTCCGGCTCATCCTCGAACTGGTCGGTTGGCTCTTCCAGCACGACCATGATGAGGCTTTCGGTGCCGCATACATCGCAGATGGCGCGAGCGAACCAGGCATGTTCCCGCCGGCTGATGATGTCAATGGCATCAGGGGAGAAGTGACTCTGGCAGTTCTGGCACTGCACGTTCTCGGCGATGTGCTGGACGATAAACCACGTTAGATGATCATTTTCTGCGGCCATGGTCGGACGGGGCGGCCGCTCAAGAGACGGCGTGACCGTTTCCTGAGGATATGCCCCTTACTCTCCTTCTTCTTTTTCCACGACTACCGTCACCTGGGCGGTGACATTAGGCATCAGCTTCACCGTCACTTTGTGGGTTCCCAGCTCCCGGATGGGCTGTTCCAGCATGATCTTGCGCTTGTCTATCTCGGTATGGAGGCGTTCGGTGATTTGTTCGGCGATGTCGGCGGAGGTGATGGAGCCGTACAGGCGGTCTTTGGCGCCGGCGCGGGCCTTGAACACCAGGGTGAGCTGATTCAGGGCATTGGCCAGCTCCGAAGCCTCGGTGTACAGGCGCTTCTCCTTTTTGGCGCGCGCCTGCTGGAGCTGTTGCGCTTGTTTGAGGGCGCTGTCCGTGGCCGGCAGTGCCAGCCCATTGCGGATAAGGTAGTTGCGGCCGTAGCCCTCGGACACGTTGACGATGGCGCCGGCTTTGCCCAGGCCGCTGACATCTTTGGTCAAGATGACCTTCATGCAAAACGCCTCCGCTTGACCCGTAAAAGATCGCTGTTCCGTTCGGTATCAGCCATATAATACAACAGGCCATGCAAGAACGCAAATAGGGGCGCGGAGCGCGCGTTCTGTCGGCGGGGAGCGCCGGCGATAAAAAAGCCGGGGCGCCCGAAGGCGCCCCGGGGCCGATGGGAAGCGTGCTGTTAACCGGTGATCAACTGTTTGATGGCCTGCACCGCCTGTTCGGTGGTCATGTTGCGGATATCCACCCCTTTCAGTCGGCTGGGGTCGAAGCCGGCGCTGGCCATGGCATCGCGATACATCTTGAC
>Ga0080004_1147949_pt1 | contig 13993 bp, 21 predicted proteins | sample WasSprMetagenome_FD_69207 | JGI IMG/M metagenome (GOLD analysis project Ga0080004, IMG submission 69207) | Sulfidic aquatic microbial communities from Washburn Spring, Yellowstone National Park, USA - WS (SPADES assembly) (version 2) | ecosystem: Environmental > Aquatic > Thermal springs > Hot... | reverse complement strand
AGCACTATCCATCGTCAAAACAGCCTCAGCATCACGGACAACAACCAGGCCCATACACATCCACACACAAAACAAAACTTTAAAACTAACGCGCCACAAACAAGCCCACAACACCCAAAAAACAAAGCCCAAAAACCATCAAACAGCCGAAAAAAGCTCACCAAATATACATAAACCAAGTCTTCGCATGAGGACGAGCCAAAGCCATCAAAACCACATAGCCATCACCGCGAAACTCCACAGAAGTATAATTCCTGCCGTCAATGCTCACATACTCGCCCTCCTCAAGATCCTCTTTGAAGAGCTTCTCAAGAAGCCCCTTCAACCGCTCAACCAGCTCTTCCCTAGAAGCAACAAAAAAGCTCTCGTACGGGTCCCAAGGCATACCGTACCGGTAAACAACATAGTACCCAATATCACGGTTGCTCCTCACAACCTCCTCCCCGCTAGTCCGCCTAGCCTCGACAACCCAAAGCCTAACAATGAAAACCTCCGCGTGCACGCTGTCAATCATAACAGCCGTATACTTGTCAAGCCGAGAAACAGCAAAATCAAGCGCCTCCCCTAGGTTCCTTGTAATCTTGAAACGCTCAGACACTGTCTTTAAAGCTTCATCGCCCTCGATCATCTCTCTAATAAACTTATCAAGCCACTCCTCCGGAATAGTCTCCTTTTCCTCACCACTCACAACTACAGCACAACAAAAACAACTATAAATTTTTTGCTTTCCCAACAATATAATCAAAAAACATAAACAAAACAAGAAAATATTTTTAATTTATCAAAGCCATAACGCCAAAAAGAAAAATACTTTGAGTCTTAACCTTCCACTTCTTCCCTACATCTACCACCGTCGAGTTCCCAGAGTATACAACAATCTGGTCCGGCTCACCAGGCCCCTAGCTAAGTCTCACCCTTTCTCCCATAAATTCAACAACAAACAATGACCCCGAAATATTCAAAGCAAAACACGCCAACCCAGGCATGTCGAGCAGAATTAGCGCATGCTATACCGGAAACACCTGGTATGAAGAAAAACTATTTTTCCCAAACCAAACGACTCAACATAACCGCTTTTTCGCGGTCATAAAAATGTACAAAGTTCAAGGAACGAATAAGAAAGTACAAAATGGCGACAACATATCTCCGCACTTCGTCCAGACTTCCAGGAATCTCAATAATAGTCCTTTCACCTTCATCCTTGTAATGATAAACGACTTTTCCCTCTTTATAAAGAAGATCCAAATCTAACTCTGCTACCCTGCCTATGTACTTAAAACGAACAATGAAATCATTCTCACCATACTCCTCACCCTCTATCCAGATCTTAAACCACCTTTCCGTATATTCATTCATTTCAACTAAGTTGACAATGAGTTGTCTAGGCTCCGTCGCTCTAGAAATCTCCCTAAGAATGGCCATCATATTGACTATCTCAAAGGGGATCTGAGTCTCATCTACCTTCTCCACTTATTCCCTCAAAGCGTTCATTAATGCCTCAGGATTCATCACAAAAATTATTACATAATTAGCTACATATATGTTTAACTAATCCATGACACATAGGCATTAAAATCAAAAAAGCTCAAAGATTATTATAACAATCTTCTTTTAAAAATAACGTTTCCAAAAAACCTTACATGTTTAAATAAACGTATTGTTTAAAATAACGAAGCCTCCTTTTATCTTAAATGTTAGCCTTTTAAATAACAAAAGTAATTTTACAAATGGAGCGAACAAAACATAACCCTCAATGAATATCAAAACAACGTGAGAAAGTCAGTAACGGAGAACCCGTAACACAAAACTCATACGACAGATATCATAAATCGTATACTGTAATCCGTATTACGGATTCCAGAAGAATTATAACATAACACATAATTTAAAATAGCTAAATAAAGGAAGAAAATTTACCAACACATTGGAAAAGGCTCCTAGACAAGGATAATTTTGCTCCAGTTCGTTGAGTTCTCCCACAAAGACCAAAAGTCGAAACAAATTTCTAAACCATTTTCTTGGGCACCTTCTCAATTGCGAGATAAGTTATCTACACCATATTTATTATCTTTGCTCCCGCTAGCGCTCCATTTCCCATACCCACACTCCGGTTCATCTATTCGCAGGGGCAGTTGCATGGTTTAATCCATCCATATTGGTTCCTTGTGCCTTTAAGTGGTGCATCTAGATCTAGCCGTGTTGTGCATCAAACTATGTGACCTTCCTCATTACTCCTCGTTCAATGCACAATTTTCCCGCACGCGAAACAGATTTATTCCTCAACTTATCTGCCCTATGTATGCTTGAAGTATATGTTCACCCAAGGTGCTCCGAGTCATACCACGTGTACACAATCTTAAAGGCGGAGGGACTGCTGGGCCGGATAAATTTTCTAAATGTCGAGAAGGCCCCCTTCCATGCCCTAGAGAAGGGCGTATTCGGTGTGCCAGCTTTCTCCATAAACGGCAGGGTCGTGTTGCAGGGATACTTTGAGGACGACGAGGTCAAGACTCTAGTTGCAGAGGGCAGGATCTATGTGGAAAGCCTGGAGGAGGCCTACGCCCGGCTACTCAAGAGCATTTACCACTCTTTCACTGTGGCGTCTGCCGTGTACCTGGCTGGGGACCCGTCCATAATTTTGGGGTCTGAGGCCTACCTTATGTCTGCCAGCGGCGCGTATTTTGTTCCGGAAGGCGAAAGCTTCCCAAAATACGTTGCTGAGAGGCTTGGGCCAAGCGTCTTCCCAGAGCTGGAGAGGGACCTGCTGAGGAACATTGCGGGCAACTTTGCCCGGGACCTCTACTGGCTGTTCGGAGAGGCTCCCTCGAGGACAATGGCCGAGGGGCTGGGTGAGGGGTTCTTTTCTGCGTGGCTTTTTTCTCGGGCGAGCATTGGTAGGGTGTTTGTGCCGCACTCCTTGGCGGGGCAGGGCGTGAGGGAGAGGGTGTCTAGGGCTTGGAGCTATGTCCTTGGCGTAGTGGACAAGGCTGGCCAGCGCGTGGCGGAAGAGCAGCGGGGGATTCCGGCCGGCTGGCTTGGCTAGAGCTGTCGAGAATTGTTCTTGTCAGATAAAATGTGCTCGATTAGCTTGTCTATTTTTTCGCTGGCAATGTTGTAGTTCAGTAGGAAGTCGATTTCACTGGCTACTTGGTTGATTGTGTTTTCCATTGATTTCCATGCCCTGCCGTCGGTTATCCAGATGAAGTATATGTTCTTTTGCTGGATTTTCTTTTGTAGGTCTATGTATGAGTTTGCCGTTTCGATGGGTTTGCTTCCTGTTTCGCTGTAAAAACTGCATTCGATGATTACTTTGGGTTCTCCCTTATAGTATATGACAAAGTCAGCGTTCTTGCTCCTAGAAATTTTAACGCTTTTGTCGTTCTTTCTAATCCTGAGGTCTTTGATTCCTGCTAGTTTCCTATTTAGTAGCAACTCGACCAAGTCCTCGAATATCTTCCCGCTACGGTTTTTTCGCGCATTTGTGTCTAGTCCGACTTCTATTCCTAGTAGGTAGGCGTATAGGTCATTTATTTCCGCGAAAAGGTCTAAGATGCCTACGTTCCTGCAGAAGTGGACGAGCTCCTCGGCTTCTTTGGGGCTTAGCTTGCGTTCTTTAAAGTCAAATACTTTGTAGATGGCTTTTTCGCTTATCTCTAGGATGGGTATGCTGTTTTCTCGGACAGCGATAAGTAGGGGTATGACCTTGATTGTTTCGGGGTATCTTAGGAATATATCTTTGAGCTCGCTTTCTCTTTTCTCTTTTTCTATCTTTGTCAAGGCGTTTAGGAGGCAAATTTCCTTGACATATCTCTTTACGTTGCTTCTGACCTTGTCCCAGTCCACGAAGTATTCGTATGTCCAGTTTGTCTCGAGAAGTGTGTCGAGGAAATGCTTTAGATACTCTTCCTCTGTATTGAAGCCTAGGAGCTGGTATCTTACCAGTTTCACCACCACTTCATGCTGTCTCTGTACTTTTCTATGTCCTCGCCTTCGGCTGGCTTTCTAAAAACGAATAAGTGCTCATGTGCTATTAGGTAGAAGTCTGTCCAGTGTTTTTTGTTTTCTGGCTTATCTATCCAGTTTTCTTCGCTTGTCTTCGCTAGCCGTGCCCACTTCTTTTCGGTTGTCTTTGTGTTCCACTGTATCTTGATGATGTCCTCCTTCAGTATGAAGCCAACCTCGAGGAACTGTTGCATGACTCTGTATGCTATGGGTACGTAGTGCCTGTGCCTCCTGGTGTCGCCTATGAGTATCGCGCAGTACCTGCCGGGCTTGAGGACTCTGAAGCTCTCCTTGGCTACTTCCCTTATTCCCTGCAGGTACTCCTCCAGGCTGTAGACCTGTGATAGGTCTCCCTCAATTCTCTTGGCTTTAGAGTACGAGATTATGTTTGCATAGGGAGGATGAGTCGCTATAAGGTCTATGGATTCGTCTTCGATGAGGTTCAGGTTCCGGGCGTCGCCATGATAGACCCTTATCTCTGGCTCCCTGTAGTCTGGGTCGAGGGGCCTATAGCTGAAGTTGAGACGGTCCATGGTGAGCATGACTGCCTCGTAGTTTATGTCTACGCCTATGGCGTTTCTCCCAAGGAGCTTGCTTTCGACTAGTGTTGTCCCGCTTCCACACATCTGGTCGAGGACTGTCTCCCCGGGCCTGCTGTATCTAAGTATGAGGTTTCTCGGTATCTGTGGGGCCCAGTTCCCCCTATAGTCGCCCCTGTGCGTTGCCCAGTCGCCCCTGTCCGGGAAGGACCACACGGTCGTGGTCTCGAGGGCGAAGTCGTCTGGCGCGTACTTCTCGATCCTGTGCGTCCTCCCGATGGGGATCTCCTCGTCCTCTATGCGTACGGTTCTATGTGTCTTGATGTATTCTAGGTACTCTTCCCTCGTTACCAGCCTCATCGGTATATATTTTTCCTGCCTGGCTCTAGCCTCCATGCCGATCCACTTTTTCCCAATATATTGTAACGTGGCTAAATAAATATGCTCACGTATTTTTGTCCATGGTTCCGCATGGAGGGCGGTGTGGCTATCCCCTGTGGTTGTAGAGACATTGGGCTGATCCATGTTTCGCTAGGCTTTTTGAGATGTTGTGTTGAAGATTTGCTTGTTAAATGGTTTTTGCGGCTGGGGTTTTGGCCCGGGGGATTGTTGTTTTTGCCGGGTGTTTTTTGCCGGGATTTTTCCCTGGGTTTTTGGCGCGACCCTTGGGACTGTTTTGTAGATGCAAAACTGCACAAGGTCTATCCACCCTTCTTCAGCCCGTTTTCAGCGTAGTCCACTCCGTATAAGAAGGCAATTGTGACCAAGAAGAAGCCAAAGGCAAGGAGTCCAAAGGAGCCGCCCCCAGGCGTTCTTTCTAGCACGGCGAAAGTAAACACCGCTAGGGAAAAGAGCATAGCTACGGAGATTGCCAGCACTGCGCCAGCGATAATGGCTAGTGCCTTTACCTTTGCCTTTCAACTTGAGCCACAATGATATTAAGCATTATAACTATTGAAAACCTTTGCATAAGCAGGATCCCAAGCAATTACGTTCATTCACTTGGGCTTAAGGGGGCTGAGCTTAGTCTTTCCCCACTAAAGTCGAGCGTGTCCAGGACTAAAAACTGGCCGTGGAAGGCTCAGCTCTGTTAGTACGGGGGAGACAAGCTAAACCCTAGCATGTTACACGGCCATTTACCCTTGTAGAAATGTGTTTCATTTTCAAACTATTTAACCTATATATTTGACAAACCTTACTACAAAAAGTTTTTAGTTGAAACTTTGCTAGTCAAAGTAACACCTTCAGTGCTCCCTGCTCCAGACTTTTATCTCTAAAAATTAATTCTGAGAGAAGAAATCAAGGAAAAATTGAACTAAACTATTTATAAACTCATAATTTTTCACTTGTTCAGGTGGAAAAAATTGGTTTGGAATGTTGAAAGGGCTCTCAAGGTTAATGCGAACGCGTACCACGTTTACATTGCCTGTATGCTTGCCAGGTTCAGGGAGATGGGCATGCTAAAGTTCGGCGTGATAAAGGGCGCGACAGAGGCTACTGGCCGCTGCATGGCCCAGTACCTTTCTGCGCAGGGCGTGGGCTTCGACAGCGTGGAGGATGCCTTGCTCTTCCTAAACGACCTCATGGGCTTTACAGACGAAGTCAAGGCCGTGCCCAGGGGCGACGTGCTAGAGGTCAGGCTCAACAAGGAGGCGTGCAGGATATGCCCGAGGAATGTCGGCGGCCTAGACCTGCCCGGGCCCGCGTGTCCAAACATTGGCTTTATTAAGGGCTACCTCGAGGGGCTAGGCCTCCTAAAACTAAAGGAGACATACAACCTGGAGAAGGGAGAAATGCCGCTAAAACAGGAAAACGGCCAATGCATAATCACGTACCAGATCCTCGAGAAAAAGGCAGAAATAGCTAAGGAGCAGGAAGCCGTGCCAGTGACAAAGTAGCCTGATTCCCCCCTCATTCGTTACCGGTATATCAATTCTTTTCTATATCTTTATGTTTGTTCTCTATGTTTTATTAATGACTTACGGCTATTCATTAAAATATCCTTAAAAAATAAATACCAATCTCTATGTCCCAGTGACTTTAAGTAAGAGGAGTATGTCTAGTGACTTGGCTCAGCTAAGAAAGATTCTATCCAGAACTGTAGCCAGTTAACACAAGGCATCTAGGCATGGGTAAGGCCGAGGTAAAGTTTCTCAACGAGGCCTCGCAGGCCGTCATGGCGAGGAGCGAAGAAATTGTCGGCGAGATAGTTGGGGAGCTCTTCCGCGACCCCGAGTCTGCGAGGATACTCCAGGAAGCCAGCCTCACGAGGGAGGCGCTGCTGGGAATGCTTAGGGGCTGGCTTCCAATGGCTTTCGAGGGAGACTATGGGGATGGGACGTGTCTAGAGGTGTCAAAGATAGGCTTGACGCTTGCCGCCCACGGCCTGGCTCCGGGCTTTGTGCTCGCGAAGCTCTCCACTGTGACTGAGGTTGTTTCGAGGCATGTTGCGGCCGGCTCTCTTTTCCCAGTCGTGTTGAAGGCTTTGAGGTGGAACTTGACCGTTGTTATGCTCGGCTACGAGGTTACGATGCAGTGGCTCTTCAAAAACGTCTTAGGGATAGACGAGAGGATCTACAAGAGGTTGCAGGCTGTCGCACTAAAAGAGATAATGAGAGAGCTAGGTGTAAAGTAAGGGGTGGTCGGGATGAGTGTTGAGGAGGTTAGGCGTGTTGTCGAAGGCGTTGCAAAGGTAGGGGGCGTTGAGGGGTTTGTTGTTTCGAGTAGTGATGGTTTGCCGTTGTTTAGTAGCCTGGCTGACAGGGAGCTTGAGGAGAAGGTCGCCGCTTTGACGGCTGTGTTGAGCGAGGTGGGCAACAGGGCTAGCACGGAGCTGGGAAAGGGAGAGGCAGAATGGATCACGGTCAACGCCCCAGACGGCTCTGGGATAATCTACACCAAGCTAGGCCAAATAGGATACCTAGCAGTACTATTCAACAAAGACACACGTCTAGGAGTACTACTATACACACTAAGAGACATAAAGAAAAAACTAGAGGCAGCACATTAGAATCGGGCTTTTTTCTGTGTGATTTTCTCGCTATTTGAATAACTTCTTAGAGTCATCTAAGGTTTTAGGTTGCCCAACATATATAGTAGAGATTGCGTGCCTAGGATGCAGGCGTTAACGCCCATGGGCATCTTTAGAGAGCCCCCTGGGTAAAGCTTAAAACTATGGGAAGCAGTATATAGGCTATGGAAACCTTCGAGAACCTGACAATAATCGCCGTCGTAATCGCTGTTTCTATAGCTGCGGCCTTCTGGCTGAGCAACATCGCCACGATGCATACAGACATAGAGCTCCTAGACATAAAGCTACAGGCACAGCGCCAAGGCACAAAGGTCACAGTCACGGCATACATCAAAAACAGGGGGACAAAGCCCGCCACAATCATACTTGCAAAGATAAACGGCCAGCCCCTAGAATTCCAGGCAACCATAAACCCCGGAGAAACCTCCACCCACGCCCTCGAAACAGAGACCAGCGCCCAGACACTACAAGTCTCATTCGTCACCTCCACGGGCAAGGAATACAGCCTGCTTGTAAACGTGCCATAGAGCATTCCAAACCTTGTTCTCAACATTCCAAGAGAAATCCATTAACATAGACTGGTAGCCCGGCGGGGATTCGAACCCCGGTTCTGCGGGTCCAAAGCCCGCCATGCTTGGCCGCTACACCACCGGGCTTTTGATGTGACATTAATTCTGTAGGGGGCCCAAATTTAAATCTTCTTCTTGGTATAGCACTGCTTCCAGTTCGTGCATGCTCTCTTTTCGAAACTGGAAGACAGAGCATCCTCGTATGTGGCGAGCGCCGGTTCTCTTTTTTATGATCCTGGAGGAGCTGATCTATTTGTTTTAGTTTTTATTCTAGGCCTAGCTCCCTCTTTAGCCCCTCGGCCAGCCTCTTTGCCCATTCTGACTCTTCGCTGTGTATAATGATTACCTTGTCGGAGTCGTGTATTCTCAGCTTTTCCTTCTTGTCGAGCGCCTTAGAAGCGCGCATAACTAGTTATTACCGCTGGTTAATAATAAGTTTGCGCATCATTTATCATGACAAATTAAAACAAAAAGCTATAGTCTAGTCACGGAAATGCTACACCCTTCTAGATCCACTAGTGGCATTTTGCCCAGAAAGTCCATGAATAAAGTCCTCATACATATAAGCTGGCAAAGGTCAACCATGGAAACTGTTTCCCAGGCAGATTAGTCAAAAGCTTTATAAGGAAAAAAAAGAAAAATACATGAAAACCTATGCAGAAAAGAAGGGTATAAGCCCCGTAATAGCGACCGTCATCATAGTTGCAGTCACAATCGCAGTGGCAATAGCGGTAGCCTTCTGGATGACGGGCATCGTCGGCCTCTTCACGGGCTTCGAGCAAGTTCAAATAGTAAGTGCTATTCCCACTTTTGACAGCCAAAACAAAAAATTTAACATAACACTTACAGTAAAGAATACTGGAACAAGTCCTGCATCCCCAGATAATATACTCATAAATGGGCAACCATTTGGCGGTTCTATAACAGTTAATTGGAATGGTACAGGTACATGGAGTCCCGGAACAACACAAACGTTACCTCCAGGTTCAACCGCAGTAATCTATATCGCATTTGATGACAATACGCCATGGGCCGGGGGGAGACTTACACACGGTGTATCTGTTGAGGTAAAAATCCATACGGCTTCTGGAAAGGAATATTCAAAGCTAATTGTTCTTCCATAAAAATTGATCTTTTTCTTTGTTTTTGTGCGCTAAGTATATTTATTTGTTGTTTGTTTTTTGGCTTGATGAGTGAGACGATAGAGTTTGAGATACTTAGGCCGGTTAACCCGACGGGTAGTAGCTTCATCGACTATGTTTGGGGCGCAGTTGGCGCTAGGAACAGGGCCGTGTTGCAGGAGCATAGGCGTGACCTTGCGAGGCTTGTTCAACGTCTTGGCTTTGCTATCGAGGACAAGATTGGTAGCGACAAGCGGATTACTGGGAAGATAGTTGTCTATGTTGAGAACGGCAAGCCCGTGAAGATTGTTGCCAAGGATATCAAGATATGGCAGGCTACCAGTACGCTTGAGGGCGAGGTCTCGGCGGAGCTGAAGGAGTAAGGGTAAAGGTTTTTTAGTTTTTCCTTTTTTTCTATGTGTATGTCGGAGCTTAAGAGGGAGCTTGGGCTGGGCTATGCGACGCTGTTCGGTGTTGGGCTTATACTTGGCGCCGGCATCTATGTGTTGATTTGTAGGGCCGCTGGGATCGTTGGGACGCTGTGTGGATGAGTGTCGCCTTCTCGGCTGTGATAGCTGTCGCTACAGCGTTCTCCTATGCGGAGCTCTCCTCGATTTTTACGACTGCGGCGAGCACGTATACGTATGTGGCTGGGGCTTTCCCGAAGAGCAGGCTTGTAGCCTTCATGGCGGCGTGGATGCTGTTTTTCGGGGGTGTTGCTGGGGCCGCGACTGCTGGGCTCGGGTTTTCGAGCTATTTTGCTAGGCTCTTTGGGCTTGGCGACTCGTGGATTGTGCCTGTGACGTTTGTGCTCCTCATTGCCTTGTCGTTTCTGAACTGGTGGGGTATAAAGGAGTCCGCGGCGCTGAGTGCCGTCTTCACTGTTACAGAGGCTGGGGGCCTGCTGTTTGTTTCCCTGCTTGGCCTGTTGTTCCCGCAGAGGAATCCAGGCTACTTGTCTTTTAACCCCTCTGCTGACCCCGTGCTCGCCGTTCTGGTCGGGGCCGCGGTTTTCTATTTCGCGTATACGGGTTTCGAGTAGTAGCCTACGCTGAGCGAGGAGACCCTTAACCCTGAGAGGGTTGTGCCTAAGTCCATTGTGCTTGCTGTGAGCGTTACGACTCTTATCTATCTGCTTGTAAGCGTCTCTATTGTGAGGCTTATGGGCTGAGAGGAGCTAGGCGCGAGCAAGGCCCCTATGGCTGACGCGGCTTCTAGGGCTTGGCCGGGCTCTTTTCTGCTTCTCATGGTTATAGCCCTATTCGCCACGACTAACACTGTTCTCGGCTTTCTCGTGTCTTCTTCTCGCTTAGGGTATGGGCTCGCGGAGGAGGGGGTTGCGTGGGGCGGGCTTGCAAAGGTGGATAAGTGGAGGAGGACGCCCTATGTCGCTGTGGCTCTTTCGGGGGCGCTGGCTATACTGCTGATATTCCTCACGGACTATCTGCCGAGCGTAACTGGGTGGAGGCTTAGCTTCGGTGGGCAGGAGTACCAGGTGTTAGACCTTGTGGGGAAGACTGCGAGCCTAGCGGTTCTCCTGGCCTTCCTGCTCGTGAACTCTTCCGTCGTTGCGTTGAGGAGGAGAAAAGGCCTTAAGAGGCACTTTAGGGTTCCGCTGAATATTGGGGACTTTCCGCTTTTGCCTGTGCTTGCGAACGTGCTGATTGTTTTCTTTGTTGTCCTGAGCTTTTGGGACTGGATTGTATGGCTTAGCACTATAATTGTTGCCCTTCTAGGGCTAGTGATGTATAAGCCTAGAAGAAACGGAAGCTAGTTTTTCTAGTTCTCTATTTCTACTTCTTCAAATATTGTTATGGGGACGCTTGGAGCGACTACTGGTTTTGCATTTACCTCTATTGATATCTCTGCGCTGTCTTCGACTGTCTTTGGGAAAAGGACGCTAAGCCTTAGTGCCATGCTCTGGCGGGGCGGCAGGGCTTTTTCTAGTATTTTTCCCGGCTTAGTGCTCCTTCCCAGGTAGGCCGTCTTAGCGTCCAGCTCTAGTTTGAGTATTGTATAGGTCAGGTACCCCTCTAGCTTTTTGAGTATCACTTCGTAGCTTACAGTGGCGTCGCTGTTGTTTTCGAGGAGTAGCTCGAGGGGTTGCCCGTCCTGTATCTGTACTTTGAGGGGGTCACTGTTCCCGAAGTTTATTTCTAGCTTTATGTTGCCAGCCACGTGTCTCACCGAGTAAGAGAATGTCTTGCGGGTTTAAAAGAAATTTAGTTCAATTTTTCCCATGATGCGTCCTGTTGAAACCTTTGTCCAAATGCTTGAACTATTCTCGTCTTGTTTCCGATTTTACTTCGACTTTTCCTATCTTTGCCTCTGAGAGGAAAGATGCTTCAAGTATCTTTATCGATGTGCCTGGCCCGTAAACCTTCCTTTACGAGTTTAACTGCTTCTTCATATTCTTCTCACGGGCTTTTTGTTGACAAGGAGATTATCATTTCGGCAGTTTTTTCACGTTTTCTCTTATGAGTTCGTCGATTATTTCTGTGAAGGTCTTTTCTCCTTTGAGTGCTAAGAGCTTCTTGTATACTTTGTCGCTTACCGTTATTTTCTTCATGCACATGGGTAATACACGAGGACTTTTCAAGTTTTTTATCGCCTCGTCGTCTTTGTGAACATAGTAGATGTGTTTAGGTTTTGCCGCGATGAAGGTTTTTATAGGGGCTTTACCATGTAGAGGTGCTGATGAGGGTTTCTGGTTCTGAGCGGTGAGGAGAGCTTGATTGGCTGAAATTCTTGTTCTCTGGTGATAGCCTTTATAAGAGGGCGAGGGATTTCTGGAGGAATGGAGGTTAATTGTGTGTCTAGCGTCCTTGGATAAGCGTCCACGCTGTGAGAAAAATACTAGGTGATAGGTATGGCTGGGGTCGAGGAGAAGCTTCGCTCTGCATTGGCGAGGGTTAGGGGGTTTAGGGGCATTGTTGCAGTGGAGGATGGGAAGACCTGGATTGTGGGCGATGTTGACAGGGAGAAGCTTCCCCTCATTCTCGACACGTTTTCTTTTTCTACCGACCTTTTGAGGAAGGCTAGGAACATGGGTGTGAGGATACTTATAGCCGAGGGTAGTGGCTCGGGTATTGCCTATGCCAAGTACGGCTTTGGGAAGCAGGTTTTCGTCTTGTACAGGGACATGCCTCTCGGTGCTGTCTACTACGAGGTCAAGAGGCTTATGGAGGACCTAGCAAAGGGGTGAACAAGTGAAGGTAGTTGGGATAGCTGCACTGGGGACAGAAGCCCCTGCCAGCCTTGCGGATAAGGCTAGGGGGCTTGTAGGCCTGCTGGCCGAGAGGTGTGGAACAGGCCTCGTAGTTGCTGTCGGTGGCTACTGGGGCCTCATGAGGATTGTTGTCGACGAGGCTTTGGGGAGGGGCTTGGGTGTCCTTATTTTCCCGCCACTAGAGCGGGAGGACGAGAGTTTCCCAGAGGGAGCCATAGTTGTAAGGACTGGCATGGGTTTTAGGGGTAGAAGTGTCGCGCTCGTCAGGACGGCGGACGTGCTGGACGCTGTGGGCGGGGAGGCCGGCACGATTATGGAGATTGTTACCGCATATCTAGAAGGCAAGCCCGTATTTGTCTTGGGGGGTACGGGCCTCTCGTCAGACAAGATGAGGGTCTATGAGCCATACGTTGATTCGAGGAGGCTGGCGGAGCTGAGGTTCTACGAGAGTGTCGAGGAGCTAGCGGACAAAGTGTGCTCTGTGGTCTCTTCGAAGCTTAAAAAATCCTTCTAGCTGACTCTAGCTTAAAACAACTCTCTATTCTTCGCCTGAGACTATTTTCTTTGCTTCCTCGACTATTTTCTCAATGTAAGGTAGCCTAATCTTAACTGCTTCTGAGTCGAATTTTGCCTCGTGGAACCCCCAGACGTGAAGCGCCCATGCAGTGTCCCAGGAGGCCATGAACCAGTATCCCAGTTTCTGGCTAATTGCTTCGACAGCTTTTTCGAGGTCTGTGACTGTCCACCTGTTTCTCTGCCTTACTTGTGCGAGCACGTCCGAGATGCCTAGGTAGAGGGCAAGGAGCTTTACAGACTCTTCTGCGGCTTTGTAGAGTTTTTCAGAGGCTTGGACAGGATTCTTCTCTACGAAACTTTTGCCTTCCTCGAGGAAGGTTAGCGCTAGGTCTAGGTGCTTCTTGATTTCGGGGTCCATAGTAGGGCGGCCGACAGTTGACGGCTCTTTCCTTTGAGGCACATATTTACTCGTGCCCACAATATTCACCTATAACATGGATCTCTTTCTGCCTATAAAGATACTACGTGGATGCTTTTAAGGCGAGTTTTACAGCTTCACGGTGGAGAGGTGTTTGCCATGCGACATGCTTTCCTATCCCGAGCTCAGTATCCTTCTCGGGTGGAGGGGTATCTATCCATAAGTCTGGGCTTCTAGATGGAACATCATCCACCACAAGGTTTCGTTCTACTAGTTTGTCTAGTAGCGGGATTCGTTCCCTAGTAAAGAGCGTGTCAGGGTCCTCAGTGGCGTCCGATAACCATTTCTTCTCGTTCATGCTTAGAGAGTTTACAAAATACAGGAGCTTCCTCAAGCTGACCACTCTTTCTGCGGCCTTTTTGGGGGACCACTCTGCATCAGCGAGTACTGAAAGCATGTAGGGGTTTCCTCCCGTTATAAGCCATGCGTCTTCCGCCGTGAAACCAGGGGGTGGAGGATAGCCTCCTCTTTCCCAGTTTACTTGCTCGTATAGCTCCATAAAGCCCTC
>Ga0080004_1090744_pt1 | contig 14003 bp, 14 predicted proteins | sample WasSprMetagenome_FD_69207 | JGI IMG/M metagenome (GOLD analysis project Ga0080004, IMG submission 69207) | Sulfidic aquatic microbial communities from Washburn Spring, Yellowstone National Park, USA - WS (SPADES assembly) (version 2) | ecosystem: Environmental > Aquatic > Thermal springs > Hot... | reverse complement strand
TATTATGTATATGTACGTGCTCCCCCTTCCTAATATCCTTAGTAACAACACCTATAACCTCACCATACTTAACAACCTTATCACCAACCCTTAAATCAGTTAAAGCAACCTTATGACCTAAGGGGATATCACTTAAAACCTTAACAGTTATTAATGACCCGTCAGACAGGTAAACACCGACAACCTCCTCACCAGCCCTTAAATCATCAACAGCAACACCGACATTATCACTTCTATCATGAACTACGAACTTAGGAGTTACGCCACTCATAGACTCAACCATAATTAATTATGTAAACATCATAATATACCTTAAATAACATGTATAAAACCACCTTAAACTTAAATTACATGATGTAGGGATTAGATGTTAGGGTGGTTTCAGTATGTCTGTAGAGAGGGTAAGGCTTCGTTTCGCTGATTTCACTATCGAGTTTGTTGATAGGGTTAGGGGTATTAAGCAGGTTGTGGAGTGGGTTGAGGGTGTGATTACACAGCCTATAGTTGTTTACGGTCCTGAAGGTTGTGGTAAGTCTGCTTGGTTGAAGCAGGTAGCTGAGGTTTTGAGGGGGTATGGATTTGATGTTATCTATGTTGATGTCTTAAATAGAGAGTATGTTGCCTACACAGATGTTAAGGAAGTTTTTAGGAGGTTTTCAGAAGTTATAGCTGATGTTACAGGTTTAGCACATATTAGGTTAGCTGATTTAATCATTGTCTTAGCTAATGAGTTGTTAAGGAGGTGGGGTAGGAGGAGGGTTGCTTTACTAGTTGATGAGGTTTTCCAAGCTATAGGGTTAGATAGGGTTGAGGTATATGTTAAGAGTTTATTAAATATTATTGAGTATCCACCAGCTGAGTATGAGAAGGTTATAGCTATTGTAGTGAGTAGTGAGGGACTGTCTAGAACTAGGATTGGTAGGCATAGGTGGGCTGAGATTAGAGTTATGTGGAATATGGGTAAGGAAGGATTTAAAGAACTTTATGAGGAGGTCCCAGGAATTAAGCCAGACTTCGAGGATATTTGGAAGTTAGTAGGTGGTAATCCAAAACTACTTGCACAACTCTATGGATCTAGATGGTCTGTAGATCACTTAGTTAAGAATATGGTAATATCTAGAAATCTCCACATATTCACTACATCACTAACTAATGAGGGGAAGAGGTGGCTCTATGAAGCTATTGAAGACCCAGACACACTACTACAGAGAGATAGGATACCACTCCTAAATAAGTTAGTAGAGTTAAACATGATTGTAAACGGTATCACATATAGAGACCCTGAACTATGGATTGACGAACCACCACCTGAGAAAGACTTAGAATTAGGTATCGGTAAATATATTGCTTGGCAAACACCACTACATAGGGAAGCTATTAAGAAAGTCCTCTCTGAATAGTTAAACTATATGCTATTCTCACCCCTCACATACTTAACAATTCCCTTAATGTCTATAAATTCGATAACGTCATACTAACGCCTCATATAGCTTAAGCAACAGAAGTTTTAAGAGGCAGGAACACTATACCCAGTAAACCCTCAGTTAGGGAGTACGCTAGAAATAAGAAAAATTAAGAGTGAAAGGAACGTTAAATAATTTTAAAGTAATCCCACCATTACGTGAGTAATGTTAAGGAGAATCCTACGGTGTTGTTAAGCCAGTGGACGATCATTAAAGGTATTAACTTTCTAGTCTTAACATATATTAAACCTGTTATGAGTCCGAAGATTAATACGTAGATTACGCCGGGTCCGTGGTAGAGGCTGAAGAGTATTGCTTGGATGATGACTGCTAGTAATGGCTTATGTGTAAGTCTTTCAAATCTTGTTAGTAGGTATCCTCTCCAGACGAACTCCTCACAAACACCAGCGATTATGGAGCCGATAGTAGCTAGGTAGAGTAACGTATGTAGTGGTAGTTTCTTAAGAATATCACCACCGTCAAGTACTAGTGATGTTACGTAACTTAGGAGGAAGGAAATAATCACCAACCCAACAACTACAGATACCGTGAGTAATGGTCTATCCCGTACACTACCGACTAATACCTTAACATCCTCACCCTCACGTCTAAGGAATAAATATGCTAGGTACGCGAATAAAACATCGTAAACACTCCATAGGTACGGTCCGTAGAGAAATATATAGTGTGTTGGGTTAGTGATGAACTCCTTAAAACCAACTAAAACTACTACAACAGCTGGGGTTAAGATACCGTTAAGTACTATAGGTAATACACTAAGGATTAAGACATGTGAGTAAATTATCCTCAAATTCAACCCCTAACATATAGTGGTGAATTCATAAAATATATTAATTTATAGCTGTAGAAGCTTTAACACCTACTGAAGAGAGTTCATCGATACTGTGATGTTAAGCTGAATCACTAGGTCTATAACTTACTAAGTTAAGATTTTTATTTTGAGTAAGGATATGCTTTAGGGATTTAATGGGGCATATATGGGTAGATGTTAGGGTTGGTAGTGAGGATTGTTTGAAGGTTACTGAGGTTAGGGCTCTAGTGGATACTGGGGCTACATTAACTATTATTCCGAGGTCTTTAGCTATTGATTTAGGACTTAGAGTAACTGGTAAGTCTAGGGCTGAGACTGATGCTGGTGTTATTGAGTTAGATAGGTCTAGAGCCTATATTGAGATTATGGGTAGGGGAGATATAATACCAGTACTAATTTCAGATATAATCGATAAAGTCCTCATCGGTGTAACTACGTTAGAGATACTTGAGCTTGAGGTAGACCCAATAACTAGGAGGTTGAGGGAGAGAACACTTCTCCTCTATAGTTTGTCCGGAAGTGGTTGTTAGGTTAGGCTGTTGCAGATCTGATGGTAAGTTTAAATATCTATGAATACCTGTAGATATCTGGCTCTTAGGGTAATATTTGAATATTTAGGAATTCATAATTACTTGGACCCTATGATCCGCACTGCGGTGAGGTGTACTGAGTAGTGATGAACCTATACCCTCAGATGGGGGCCTCATGGCGTTAGGCTCGACCGGGCCCATGGAGTGTGGATGAAGTTAGTGATTCCGCACCGAGGCCCAACCCCGTAGATATTGAAAGCGGGGAAACGCACTCCTCACAGTCTTCTCAAGTCTTTATCATTCTTTAGTGTTCGTAAGTTCAGGCATATGAGTAGTATGGAAACTGACGATTATGTCTTTATGTTTTATGGAGTTGTAGGTTATGATGATGTGGGTGTGAAGGTGTAGATATTTATGGTTGTTGTTTAGATTTTTGGGAGTATTTTTGAGTATTTCTCCATCCTTATGAGTTTTCCTTCTGGTTGGATAAGCCATGTCATCCAGCAAAGTTCTATAGGTCTGTAACCGCATGTTATAGCTATTTCCTCGGTTTTCTTAATGAATTCTATGTCGTTGTTTATAGGTTTTAGTCCGGCCTTAACTAAGATCTCATTTATAACTCTCTTAACTATCTTATCAGGCATGACTGTATCTATACCCCCCATCATCCTTAAGTACTGGAATGTGATTAAGCCAACACCTTTAATCCTCCCTATAGGGTCCTCCCTCCAATCCTCAAGCTTTGTGTTCTTAGCCCAAGTCCTTAAAGCAGTCTTATCATCTTCAGCTACTGTTGAGAGGTATGACGCAGCCTCCTTAGCAACAATCCATGACCTCATATTCCTCCATACAGTCCTTAACTCATTAACATCCGCATCTGCAAGCCCCCTCAAATTCCTAATCCTCCCACTCTCAACAAACCTCCTACTGAATTCCTCAACCCTCGGAACAACAACTGTGAAGTAGTTCAGACCTACTGATGTGAATGCAGCATCAACAACCATTAAAACAACACTCCCTCCCCACCTCTCAGTCCTAAGACACCTCTCACAAAAACCCCTCAACACAGGAACCCTCCTCATATACTCATCAACAACACTCTTCAGTAATGACATACTACCCCCAACCTAATACCTCAACTAGAAAACTCTAATTTATTCCCTAAACAACACTTAAGAATTAACCTGAGTTCATAGGTAATCTCACCCTACTACTTAAGTACTCATAATTACTTCATTAATCAATCGAATGTTGTGGAGTTTAACCTCTCTACGCACTACTTCGTACTGATGTTGATGTAGGGGAAGTTTTGTTTAGAGTGTGATGCTAAAGGGTATGCTTAACGTTCCTAGAGGAGTATCTATGTAGACTGTACCGACCACTCTCCATCTCACACACTCTCCCTCAAAGCTTTTTCTAAGTAAATCCACGCAGTTCTTAAAGCACCTGAATAAGATAATTCGAAATACATTACCACAGTTACCGTACTACCAGACAGGATATCATACATTCTAGTCACTACTCCATCACCTAGGTGTACACCATCAACATAGAGTGAGTGAGTGTTCAAGTCTATCCAACGTAGCCGTAATGACGTTCGGGTTATATACTTTCAACACAAACTCTAACTCCGCACCCGTAAAACCTAGACTAACTACCCTCACATCAGTTAAACCCGCTTGACAAGACCTCAACACTCACTATCATATTACCTCAACACTCTTCCAATGCAGATTGTCCATCTAAAGATTATAGAATAAGAATTTGTGATTCTGGTGTTTGTAGTTATCCACACTGTCAATCTGACAGTGACCGTGTTTCTGGAGCCTATTGTTATTGTGGTGTTTGTAGTTCGAAGGCCACTTTCGCTGGTAGTTCGGCGCTAAAGACCACTGACAACGGAGGCGTAGACCACGACGCCAGTTGACCCCGTTACTATGATGTGTCGTGCGACATCTAAGTTGTCAGTTACAGAGCCTTCAAGGCTAACACCCTCAGCGTGTAGAACCTTGAGGTTCCAGGCCCTATGGAGTCGAAATCATCAAGGACGCTGAGGGAGATTATTCCTTTGTAGACGTTCCCACTGAGGTCTGTTCCGACATTCAGAGATACCATCCTTTCCACACTCATGTCCTGCAACTGAAGCTTGAGCTACCTAAATTCCACCCATCGGTTCATCCCTATGTTATTTACGGTCACCCAGACCTCGACGCTGGCATCTCTTCCCGCCTTCCAAGGTTCCTTGGTTATTAGCACGACTTCGAACTTCCCACCTCCCTAATCCTTCGAGAACTCGGCCTTGGCCTGCTTGAGGTTTCGTTAATCATCTTAAGCTCGTCCGGCTTGGGTGAGAAGTCCATAGAACTGTCTACATAGCCCGTAGCCGAGAAGACTAAGACATGGTCACCCGGCGGTAGTTTCACGAGGTAGCGGCCTACCTTGTCAGTCTTGGTCTCCGAGACCCTACCGACGGGGGCTACCTTGCTGAGAGCTATAATGCTGACGCCCTCGACGGGTTTACCAGCCTCATTAATGATGTGGTCCTCGACGACAGTACGAGCCCGACATTATATGACATTATATATAGGAAGTATAGAAGCAGAACCACAAAGCGTGATAAAGCTTGTAAACTAGAGTAGATATATGGTACAGCTGCATCTCAACAATTACACCTAGTGATGAGCAGTTGTCTAGGGGTATTGTAAGGATAGCTATATATTTGAGGAATAGAATTGCTGAAAACGCTGAGTGGATCCTATGCATAATATACAGATATGAAGCTTTTTTCATGGCTTGAGAGACAGTTTAATAGGAATATCATTGATGTACTCAAACGATCCCTGAAATGTAATCAGTAAATTTTGATCTAAAGATAAGGGTTGCCCATGCAGTTCAATTACATGATGATGCATATTTATAGTACTACGAGGAATTATAAAGTAATTCTCTATTAATAGAGAATGATGGGTAGGTTAAAGTGAAATCTTGTAGCTTCTGGTTGAGGTCTTTACGCCGGATGATCTCTAGGGTCATTCTACAGTATTGCAATGCAGAAAGATATAAGTGTTTATTATGAGTTGATTGAATAGTTCCTTAGATATTGCGAACTATGCTTTATTACCATGGCTTTAAAGCTATGTACTGCTTCTAGTGATTAGCTATGCTAATTATGTTTCTTTTTATACAGAGAGAAATCTGTGGTGAGATATTGTAGACTCTAAATTAATACATGTTGATGCTTGTAGGGTGCCTAGTTATAAGAAGTGAATTATTGAGGACTCCTTCGGCTTTTCTCTCAAAGAGTTCTTGAACGTGTTATTAATGTTTGTTATTAAATTTTCATTTTTACTTGTACAAGATTTACATTACTTCTTTTCCGTTTGTGCTATTAATGAATTCCGGTTGGAATTTCAGAAAAGATTATGCTGTCTATGCTATTATGCGTTGAACTATATAAAAATTAAAATATTTAAAACGCTTTTCAAGAAACCATACGGTGAAATGCCGGTGGAGGATATTGGATTCTGGGTCATTATTTACATAGTATTGGGGTTGTTAGCATTTATAAGACCATGGTTTATTCACGAAGTTAAGAAACTTCTTAGTTTCATTGATGTATTTACAGTGTTAATAGTGTTTCTATCAATATATAATCTTGCTTTAAATCTTCAAGTAATGGAAGTAACAAAGCAAGTATGTTTATTTGTGCAAGACTCGGTGATAGGTGCAGGTCTGCCCTTCATATACCTTATGGCGGCAAATATAAGTAGAGCTATTCAATTTGAAGAATTTTCTGAACGAACACTAACGAGAATAACAACTTACTTATTCCTGGCATTAATGTTGTTTGCGATAGGTATGAAGATACAATGCTGAAGTAATAATCTAGCAAGAATTTCTTAGTAATCTTCATCATAATTAATTGTTTTACATTCATACTTCATAAATAATTTATCGATAATCTATTTAGTATAAAAATGAATCATTACTATGGGCAAGGTGGTGATAGTACTATAGTATGGTGCTGGTTTGGCTATTCCCTAAGGTATTTAAAGAATGTTTGTAAATCTAGTCTTGAGCTACATCCGTAACCTTCATTTATGGCATTTCTATACATGTAAGCATTCCTTCATCTTCAATCCACTTCTTTACTTTTTTGCTCCACCAAACTATGAGAGAATCCTCATCTACTGAGCTTAGGTAGTATCTGAGCTTTGTTATGACACCTTCAAATGATATGTATACTATAATCAACAAATTGATTGCATGTGTAATGAGGGCTTCTATAAATATTTTTTATCTAACTTCTCCTTGGGTGATTTAGCGGAGTAGTAGCTTTTACTGTCAACATCATATAAGAACTTTGTTAGAATAATTGTATGCGTGTAAATTGATGGTTAAGTAAATTCCGTTGTAAGTTGCGATATTTTATCATTTAATTCCTTATTTACTTTACTAAATGCATTATTCTTAATAGTACTGACAATATTTGAAAGTCTTGTCAAGATAGCCTTCTCGATTTCCTTTGGTAATAGCTTATTTTTACATTTACTTCTATCAGCCTCATTTGAGAAGGTTTCGCAAATACTTTCCACAAAGCTGTATTCCTTCTCTATTAATAACTCTACTAAATTCGATGCGACATAGTGGTTAATCTTGGTTCGCAACTCTTTTTAAGTTCCCACTAAACTGCGTTTGATTAGTAAGGATTTAATTTCTTTTTCAATTGATTGTTGAAGCATGAAAATAGCATTAGGGTATCTCTTATTTTCAAATAGTAGCTTAGTATCTTCAAAATCCCTCTGTGCAATTTTGATACGATTGTGAAGATCTAGACCTCCGTCATTCAAATTATTGCACCTAGGCAAATAATATGCGCACTAATTGCTTGCATCTTTTGCTAATGCTTTTAGCGTCTTAACTTTTGCTCCATCTCAATAAATGCCTTCTTTAAGTCTTCATATGAAAATCCAATCTCTGTTGATATACGATTCAGCTCCTCTACAAATACTGAGGGTATGCGTCCACCTAGTTTCTGAAGAATTTGTGATGCTGTTTCAGGTGATGCAAAGGCAGAAATTATTGTTGCTATTACTAATGGTATCTCTTCTAAAGATTTTCTAGGATTAATGTAGAGTAGTAATTTACCAAAGGTTTTATCATGCATGAATCTATTATCTCTTTAAACTTAAGAGCAACATATATGAGTATTAAGACCTCTTCTATAATCTCTTCTGCGTCAGGGATCTGTATATCTCCTTCTGAGTATTTCTTTTTAAACTGCTCCTCAATGTCTCTCAGAGCGTTCTCTAAATTTCTATGTTTTATAAGATCTGATAGACTCTATTATGTCATCTTTAACGTCAACGGCAAGTTCTTTATAATATGGCTCTGGTAAATAAAGTATGCTTGCATTCCTTCTAAACCTCTCTTGGGCTTGGGAATTCAAAAGTAGTTTACTCGGTCCAATAATATTAATTTCTAGTATTTATTCTCACAATCAAAGATGGGTCTTCTTTCAAACTTTCAATAAATCTCTCAATAAGGTCTAGAGATGCTTTTCCTAGTAGACTAATGCTTATATAAATTGGATAGTATACGCAGTGGGCCTCAATAGTATTAAGTCTAGCTTTAATGTTACTGGGCTTTAAGAGCCGCGCTAACAACTCATTGGCGACACGTTCTAAGAAAGGTCCCAGAAATAGTCCCATATATTCCAAAGATCTTTTACCAAGCTAAATAAACAATATGTATTTTAAACTTTATATTTCCATGTTCTTGCATCCTCAGTTACCTTTCAATGACAACATAAGAATGTTTGTCTAAAATATCTAGATATCCTCTACAGTACATTGATATTTAGCTATATAGCTAAGTAAATGACGAAGATCGATCATTTTAAAGAAACATTTCGAAGAGTTATAGAACTTTGATAAGCCTGGTATACGATATTTTAAGGTTCTTAGAAGGAAAAACTAAATAATAGAGAAGAACTTTTCTACAGCTTCTTTAAGTTTTTCCTTACGTTCCTTAACAAATTCTTTGGCCTTTTCAAGTTTCCATAGTTCCCTACCCTCAGGCATATAGTGAGCCTTAAGTATCTCGAGCGGAACTCTTTGCAAGTAGTTTTCTGGAAGCTCATCTGATAGCTCTAAATTACTTCGGTGTGTAAGTAGTGTGAGATTACCTATATCATCTATTAGCTCAGCATATCCCTGCTCAGCTAAGTGTTTCTTAGGGAATATGTGATGTAATGTAGAATTGGCCTGCGTAATGGGTTCGCCAGATAGTAAATCTTTGGCATTTGATTGTTTTAAGAGAGCGTAAAGAAGAAGAGGATCACACTCTCCCTCATCAATATACGCTATTATTCTTTCTTTAAGATCACCCTCCTTACGCCTAATATTCTCAATTAAATCACGATAATTACCGCCATTCCTTATAGTTTCTAAATCCTCGTCCAATCTCGTCTCTGCACTAGCCGAGTATCTTCTGAAAAATGATGCCAAAATAAACCACTTGAAGAGACCTTTCTCTTCCTCAGGAGATAAAATACCGTGCTTATATAAATAATAAGATATTACTGGAATTACATTTTCAGTAGGTAATTGATTAACCCCAAATTTTCGTAGGACTTCAATACTTTGCAATGAGCATTTTTCAACCTCTCTTCTCACATTCGCTAGCTCTGTCTTTTTCCCCTTCAAAATTTCCTTCAACTTCCTCGCTTGATCAAAAACTCTACTTGCCAGCTTTACTTTACCATCTGTGATAAAGGCTACAAAAGTCCTGATCAATATTCCATAGTCAACGCTTATAGGCAATCTCGCACAGAAATCTCTTAGTTCCTTCACTAAATCTGGATACGCTATTGCAATCATTGTTGAGTAGACATCAGCCCCTCTCACACGAGTACCCGCGAAGTTTATTCTAACGAAAATATTTCCCAAGTCATCAAGGTCGACATCTTCTGATAACTCATGCACAGGCACGTTATAGTCTTCTCTAAAAACTCTCCAAAGTGTTGATATTCGGTCCTGTTCATCAGGACCAAAACCTTTTTCTCTAAGCAACCTCTCTAATTCGGCTCTTTTTCGAATCTGTAAAATCTCAGAAAGCTTAACCCAATTCTCCCCTTCACTGGGCCTTCTCAGTTCAAATCTCTCATTAACAGGATCAAACCAAATATCGAATCTCTTAGTTTTTTCTCGTCCTCCTACAATAGTCCTTACTTGTCCTTTCATAATTAAAACAAATGATAGAAGTCTTTGTTGCCCATCTAAAACCCAGTAAGATTCATTTCTAGACTTTAATTCTTGAGGTACTTTATAAAATATCAATAATCCGATTGGATAACCCCTATATATAGACTCGGCTAGATCCCGCACCTGGTTATCTGACCATACAAATTCTCTCTGAAATTCAGGAATGTTTATTTCTCCGTCCTCAAGCATTTTAACTAATTCAGGTATTTTTGGCAAGATTTCCCCTAATAAATATTTAAGTAAAATTAAAGTTATATATTATATCGGATATGTGAAGAACTTGGCTGATAAACTAATGTTAAGTAAAGAATGTTTTAAGCTTAATACCCGCTATAAATTGAACAGAACATCGAGGTCTATGGGTTTTACCTAGAACACTACGTAATCTTTATACAAATGAATTTAAACACAGCTAACGTCGTGCTTTTATAACCTATCCTTATATTTGCAGTGTTTATTATTGTTTGTTAAGCTCTTACTCCGCTTTGGCTCGCCTAGACCTCCAATTAATATGCTTGGTACTAATTTCACACAGCATATTATTAATGCTGAGAATAATTTGAGGGTTTCCTCAGGTGTTAAGAGATCTAATTATGAAGAGCTATTTAAAATACTTAGTAGCGAGGTCTGGATTGGCGAAGCTAGGCTTAAGCGCGAGTTTGGCTTCTACTATACAGACATAGTAGTAGCTGACATTCCTGGCTTAGTTAACTCTCTAGAGAGTAAGGATGGTGTGCATCTCTATCTCTCTAGATCCAGGGTTGAAAATGGTGTTTGCATCTAAAGCATCCTCACTATTGAATAAGGCTTTGAAGTACCATAATGAAGCCTATAAGCTACAGGGTAAGGAGTTACAGAGAGGTTATCTAAGATCATCTTAGGTCAAATCCTAGTTTTAGCTCCTAGTAAGAGTGATTTAAAGCTACTCGAGAAGCTCGTGTGCTCGGATTATAATATTCCTCTTAGATGGGAGAGGCATAAGGTGAAGAGTCCCAGAGACCTCGAGAAGCTACTTAAACCACTATCCACTAGCTTCTGGTGGAGGTTTTTCGGTGAGAGAAATAGAGTTGTCTTCACAGAGGATCTGCTACTGAAATAGTTAAGCTTCCAGATCCCTCACTACACAGTATAAGCTTTGTCAGTGGCTCATCACTACCACTAGTGATCCCAGCTAGAACTGGAGAGAAAACTTTTAACACTGCTTAACTACAGCAATTCTTAACTTCGTTTATTGATATTCCTAGGAGGGTAGTTGTTTAAAACTTCAGCTATAATAGCTGTGTTATGAGGTTAAAAGTGTAGGTATAGTTATCATGGTGTAAGCATCTATTAGTATCTTACTCATAGTAAGCAGTCATAAACTCTCCAACATATATCCATGAAGATTAGATGCTTAGGAGTCACTGACCAACGTCGCAATCCCTAGCTTTCCCACATGACTTAAGAACATCTAGTAGGTTAGGGTCTTCCGGAGGGATGATCTCTAACTTACTAGTTAATTCAGGGTATCTCCTATATAGTTCCTCTTTGTTAAGGTTTTTGAGGAAGTGTTTATCGGCTGTTACTAGGAATACCCTACCGTAATGTGTAGCTGTAATAGCTGTTTGTAAGACCTTCGCATCCTCCTCACTTAAGCCAAGCCCGTTTATATTGTATTTTTCAATACGTGAAGATGTTAATATATGGATGATTACTTCTCCTAAAGGTTTATGCTTACAATCAAATTCTTTAACTCTATGAAATTTAGTGATGTTGTGTAGTAGATTACTTAAACTGCTTTGAAGTCTAGGTAGTGGATGACATTCTTCATGTCTTAGTATTGGTATGACTCTATCTCTATAGATGTTGAATAAGTGTTCAGATAGGTATATAACTACACATCTTGATGTTATTACGACCTCACTTAACTGTCTAATAGCTTCCTTAATATGTCCTGGTTTATCACCACAGGGTGTTAATGCACTAGCATCTAATACTAAACCTATCAATTCAAATCCCTAGAAGAGTTTCGCAACTACTTCCTCAAAATCTGGTAAGGACTCTATCACCCCATCATCATAAACTTTAATTTCCTTAACTTTAGTCCATGGGGTACGGGTGAAGTAGTAAATCTTCACATCATCAGCTCTTAAATTACCTATCCTCACAAACCTCCCAAGCGTAAGTAGTGGAATATCACTCTGTGTAGTCGTGATTAATGTGAGGTTTTTATCTAGGACTCTACTAACTATATATTCAGTAAATTCCATAATCTTTAATGGGTTCTTATGAATTTCAGGTTCTTCAATAACGACTAAACTATTATTAGGTATTTTCTTGGTCATAGAGTCGAATATTGCGAAATCTAATAACCCGTCAGGAACTAAATCCGGAGGTAATTCTAACTTTGTAAACGGGTCTTGAAACATTAGCTCCATCAATGATATGAGTGGTGTAATCTTAATTATGTAAGAACCTACATCTCTTAAACTACCCTCAATAGACTCAACTTTAATTCCAGTCGTAGCTCTAACATAATCTATCGCGTATAAACTAAATGGTGGTATTTGAAGTGCTGATGTAAGTAAATCATAGATAAATTTAGTAAAAGTTAGTTGTATAGATGCAGGGCTGGGAGGTAATGCTGTCTCAGATCTCTTAATGATTTCACTTGCTAATTTAGGTAATAACATAAGTATTTGAATATATCCAATTCTCTTTGACGGTATTAAATACTCATCTACCCATGGAGACTTAGACGGCCTCTTAATCTCTAACCTACCGTTAACGTAGTTAATACTGAGTTCAGAATCCTCCAACTTAATAATTATCGGGAATTGAGGTATGCCTTCAACAACTCTAGCAATTTTACTAAAGTCATATCCGTAGAGTTGAGTTATTAGTGTTTGAGGATCGTAAGACCTAGACTTAGAGGTGAAGTAAATAGCGTAGGCAAGACTAGACTTCCCTGTCGAGTTAGGACCTATAAATACGTTAATCTTCGATAATTCTAACTCTAAATCATCAATACAACGCCAATTCGTAACCCTCAATTCAATCATACTTAAACCTCATAATAAGTATTAAGACCCTAATACCTACTTGTAATGAGAATTATAAGGTTTATGAATTAACTTAAGAGATAACAGGTTTAAGGGTTGAATAAGTCTATTACATGGATTCATGTGATGGTACTTTAAAGTTTTAACGTCTTATCCGTAGTGGATTACCTTCAATAAACTTCATGAGGGCTTTTTCAGTTTTCATAATCATTCGTGGCGTTCATGTTCATTGATGTCTAAAAGCTTATAAGGCTTTCCATAATTATTAATTATAAAGTAGGGATGAACTCTGTGAGCTAGGTGAGGGGGACTCCTAGGGTCGTCTTCGGCGGAGGGAGCTGGGGATGAGCCACTAGGCAACTGGCGGTGACCACTCCCGTAGTACGGGGACGGCCTCAGAAGAAGCCGTTGAGAAGTAGATGATGGTTCATAGCTGTTCATCCTCACCGGTTTCGGGCTTCCCACCATCTACTGAGAAACGGTATCAGCTATAATCTCAGGGACATCATTCATCACAGGTATATACATAGCTAAATCAGAAGCAACGATATTCAAACCACTCGAACAACTCATAAAATCACTAGTAAACATTGAGGTAGGGCCAATACTAACAATAACCGCAGGAGTAATCACCTTAATAGCATACACCATAAAGGAAAACAAACTAAGAACTAAGTATAGTCCATACTCATAAACGAAGTTGAAGTCTAAGTCCATACTGATAACCCCCCATCAACAGCTTAATCATTAATAAAGTAAGGCTTCCTAATCCAGCAGTCATACCGAATACCATACATAACACCTACTTTCTTACCCTCATCACCTCACATAATATCAAAATAGCTAGGATGAAGGACTAAAACAATGCTAAG
>Ga0080004_1132251_pt1 | contig 14016 bp, 15 predicted proteins | sample WasSprMetagenome_FD_69207 | JGI IMG/M metagenome (GOLD analysis project Ga0080004, IMG submission 69207) | Sulfidic aquatic microbial communities from Washburn Spring, Yellowstone National Park, USA - WS (SPADES assembly) (version 2) | ecosystem: Environmental > Aquatic > Thermal springs > Hot... | reverse complement strand
ATCAAAAGTTATAGTTATTAAAGGAAAAGATCCTTTTCAAATGATAAAAAAAGGATTAGAATTTTTCGAAAAACCATATGAAAGAAAAATTATTATAAAGCCAAATTTAATAATAGATAAATTATGAATTTAAAAAAGAATTTAAATAATGTTATTATTATTCCACTAGGAGAAAAAATTAACCAAATTTTATCGCTTATTTCTCTTGTCCTTTATATTTAAATTTTGCATCCCATTTTTAATATCTTCATAAGAACATATTAATAGCATAATTAAGCATAGTATTTTCCTTAAATATGAAAACATAATTCATCCTTTATATTCTTCATTTAGATTTTCCATATTTTTATAGATGTCTTATATGGAATTTTTTCTTTTAAAGATAATTCTTGAGGAGAAGCATTTATTATATTCTTTATAGTTTTAAAATTCTTTAGCAATCTTTCTGCATATTTCTTTTCAATAAATGGAATAGAAGCAATAATATTCAATTTTTGTTTATTAATATCATTAGATATTCTCTTTTGCTTAATTAAATGAACATTCTCAATTTTATGATATTTTCCATGTTTTAATAAATAATTTCTAAAATATTTGAAGTTTCTTCGATATCATTAGAATAAATTATTTTAAAATTTAAGATGGCCAAAACTAATAAAGTTCCATGAATTGAATTTTTATTCTTTAAATATTCAACTTCTTTATTTAAATTTCCTTCAATTAATAATCTAGTAAAAGAAGCTATTTTATTTGCTTATTGAAATATCCAGAAGGATGTAAAGAAGTAGAATAATATTATAAGTGAAGAAAATGAGTAAATTCGAAGAAAAATATATAAAATTGGATTTGGGATTCTTGATAATATTTTCTTATTAAGAATAAATAATAAATGGTATAGATTTGAAAAAGCAAATAGAGAAGATAAAAATTCATTATTCTTTGAAATCCCCTTAGAAGTTTTTATTGAATTCATTTCAAAATTCCAACTCTTCATCAGAAATTTCTTTTAACTCTAAAAATAAAAAAATTTAAATAAATGTTTATTTATTTTCCCATAGATATACTTTGAGCTTAAGCACATATTTTAAAAGACCAACAATAAGAATTACTAGCATTGCTATTTTAGCATCTTTTTCAGTTATATTACAAATTCTTCCCCCTATTTATTTAACGCCATGGTTTATGAGAATTGATTTTGTTGCTATTCCATGGATTTTATGTTGGATTTTCTTTGGATTAAAAGCAGCAATTTTTTGTTTACTTATAAGTATTCCACTTATTGGTTTTTTAGGTCCTTTTGCTGGTGGAATTGTAGGAATAATAATGAAATCCATTGCTAGTATTTGGATGTTTTTAATACCTGCTATTTTTTCATATAAAATTGATGGAATTGAAAAATTCTTAAGAAATAAAAAAATTTATTTAATTTCAAGTATTATAGCAATAATTTTAAGAGATATTATTACAGTTATTTTTAATCTATATTTTGCTATTCCTGTCTTTTTTGGAATGACTACTGAACAAGTGATTGAATTTTTTACTAATCCTAAATTTCAAAGTTTTATTGGACATTTATTTGGCTTAATTGGTTTTGGAGCATATTTTATTGAAATAACATTTTGGAATACAATTCAAGGAATAATTGATTTATATGTTTCATATTTTATTGGAATTATAATTTTAAGAAGATTAGTATATTAATTTTCACTATCCTTTTTTTAAAAAAAAGATAATTTAAAAACTTATTTTTATCTTTAATTTATTTTAATTAAAGTGTATAGGATGATTGCTGAAATTATTTCAATAGGAAATGAACTTTTAATAGGTAAAGTATTAAATACTAATGCTCATTGGCTTTGTAGACGTTTAACTAGTTTAGGAATTAATGTTAGAAGAGTTACAGTTGTGCCAGACGATATAAATGAAATTTCAAATTGTTTAAATGAAGCAATTTTAAGAAAACCAAATTATATTTTTACAACAGGCGGGCTTGGTCCTACTTTTGATGATATGACTCTTAAAGCATTTTCTAATGCATTTAATCTTGAATTAATTTTAAATGAAGAAGCATTAAAAATGGTATCTTTAAAAATTGAAGAATTAGCTAAAAAAGGGGTTATTAAACATAAAGAATTAACTCCTTACAGAATTAAAATGGCTACTCTTCCAAAAGGAAGTAAGCCTTTACCAAATCCTGTTGGAACTGCTCCAGGAGTATATCTTTTTTTAAATAATTGTGAAATATACATTTTACCAGGAGTACCGGATGAAATGAAAGCAATTTTTGAAGAAAGTATACTTCCAAAAATTAAAGAAAAATCTAAATTTAAATTTATTGAGAAAAGCTTAAGATTAATTGGTATAGCAGAATCAGATTTATCTCCTATAATTGAACAAGCTATGAAGAACAATCCTGGAATATATATAAAATCTCATCCAAAACATGGAGAAGGTACATCATTAATAGAACTTCATTTTTCAACAATGAAAGAAGAAATTAATGAAGGGGAAAAGATTATAAATAAAGCTATTGAAGAAATTTCATTGCAAATTATTAAAAAAGGAGCTACTATTGAAGAAATTTCTTAAATATTCTTTATTGATTAAAATTTAATAAAAAACATTATTAAATAAAAATTTTTTAATAAAAAGCAATGATAAAAATTACATTTATTTTCTTTCTGTTTTTCTAAGTTTTTCTTTAGGTTCCCATCTAAATCTCCATAATCCTTTACCAAAAGATTCTACTGCTATTTCTAATTCTTCAGCTAACATATCATTAATAAGTGCTTCATCAGCTAAAGGAGATATTATTAAATCTGTTAATACTTCCTTAGATTCTATATCTTCAGCTATTATTTTAACTAATGCTTTCTTTGTATAATGCCATGCTTTTAAAGGTCCACCAGCAGTATCCAATGTTACTTCAATAGTTTCTTCAGGAGGCCAAATTCTTAAATCTTTTGCAATATTTATAGGTATAAGTAATTGTGGAACTGGTGCTTCATAGCCACTATTTAATAATGCTATTGTTTCAATAATTTTATCATTTACTTTTATTCTTATTTTTAGTCTTACTGCCATAATCAATTACCTTAATTCTTCCAATACGTGCAATACTTCTAACTTTAATTCTACCAACATAAGGTCTTGTATTTTTAATAGACATACAGTAAATATTATAAAAAGTACTTATTTATAAAGATTATGATTAATAAGATATATAAAAATTAGCTTATACTGAATTGTTTAGCTTTATTTTAGAATAAAAATTATTTTTATTCATTACTATTGTATTGGTCTAACATCTATAAATGCTATTTCATATCTTTTCCTTATTTTTTCAAGCTTTTTCTTAATTTTCTTTGAAAAAATAGAGAAATATTCTGGTGGAATATATATTGTTACTACATCTTCCTTTATTTCTACTTCATAATCAGGTATGTATTTTTCAATCGTTTTCTCTATGAAAAATTTTATTCTTGGTACTTTCTCTTTTTCTTTCTCTTTTACTGGAACAACAAAAGATTTTTCACCAAAAACATATAATTCATATTCTGGCATTCCTGATAAGAAATCTTTTACAACAACTACTGGTCTAGCTAAATCGTATTTCTTTAATCCATGTGGAATTTTAACAGTTGTTTCAATTGTATAAACCTTAGTTACTATTCCCATATTCATAAATACTACTGTATCTATTATTGATGGAATTACTCCTAATTCTGCTCTATTTGCAAATCTTTGTATTGCATCTATTGGAGAAGTAGCATGTACTACTCCAATAGCTCCTATTCCAGCAAGTCTTAAATCCATAAATATATTAAAATCTTCATCATTTCTTAATTCATCAAAAATTGTATAATCTGGTCTACTTAATAATAAAACATCATGTATTTCGCTTGAAGTTGCTGCACTTTTAGAATATTGTGTTATATCCAATGGTAATTGTAAATCTCTTGGACTTTCAACAGTTTTAACAATTTTACCTTTACTTCTATAAAATTCTGCTAATGCTTGAGCTAATGTTGTTTTTCCCATTCCAGGTGCACCTGCAATAAGAATTCCTTCAGCTTGTTTTTCGAATCTTTCAATAAGTTTTGTTGGTAAACCATAATCTTCTAAATTAAGTTTAGCAATAGGTTTTACAGCTGTAAGTTCTAATCCATCAGAAAATGGGGGTCTAGTTATTACAATTCTAATATCATTCAATTGTATAATCATTGTTCCGCCTTTATTAATTTCTATAAAGCCACTTCCAGTTTGAGAAACTTGTACTTTTTCTAATATATTTGCTATTATTGATTCTAACTCTTCTCTTGTTATTTCTTTTTCTCCAACTTGTTCGAAAATCCATCTTCCTGGAACTCCTCTTTTTACACGTGGCACTACACCTTCTTTTAAATGTACCGACATAACATTTTCAGTAAAGAATTCTTCAAGTTTCAATTTTGCTTCAGGCAATTCAAAAAGAACTTTTATACCCATTGCTTCAGCTACTTTTAAAGTTATTGGATCGCAAGAAATAAGATACCCATCTTTCTCTAATGCCAATTCTCTAATAGCTGATTTAAAATCTATTTCTTTTTCTTTATTATCTACAAATTCTATTTCTATTCCTTTTTCTTTAGCTATTTCTCTAAGCTTTTTTAAAGCTTTTAAACCTAAATCATCACCACTAGCAGCTTTTTTCTCAAATTCTGAAAGAATTGCTTTATGAATTAGAATTTTTCCATGAACCTTATTATCACTAATCAAACGAGACAATATATTTGTCTCTATAGCTGAAATATCTGGTATATACACGCTTTCTTCTTTCATGAATCATGAATACACCTATTAACTTGACTTAGCTAGTATCTACTACTTAATAAAGTTTTTATTATAGAAGTGTGTCCAATTATTTAATTTTTCATAAAATTTTATTATAAAGATTTTTACTTCATAAATTTTTAAAAATATTTTTAAAATATCTCCATATAAAATACTAATAATATATTCAAATATAGAAAAACAATTAATGGAAGACTTGGTGTAACCCATATATCTTTATTTTCTATAAAGATAGAAATGAGACGGTGCCCCCGCTTGATGGAGAAGCCCTTGATGAGCTAATTTTCAACAAATTAGCAATAAGGGTTGAGTAGCATTTTGCTACTCTGCTGGTGCCTCCTGATGGGAGGAGTGCTAGTTTGCATTCATTCAACATGAATGCAAACTGGTTCCAGAAAGAGAAGCTAAACTATAGTAAGAAGTTATTCTTAAATACGCCATTTATAAAATTTTCCCTAATAAATATGTTGCTTTAGCAGATTCTATTTCAACTTCTATTATTTTTCCCAATAAATTTTTATTTGATTCTACTACTATTGGCTTATAAGAAATATTTCTACCTATCCAAGTATTTCCACAACCTTTTTCATCAATCAATACTTTTCCAATCCATCCAATATATTTCATATTTTTTTCATATGAAATCTTTTTTGATAATTCAAAAATTTCTTTAACTCTTTTTTTTATTATTTCAAATGGTAAAGTAGGTTTTCCTTCTAAAGGAGTTTTTGGTCTTGGAAAAAATTTTGAAATATTTATTATATCTGGTTTTATTTCTTTAATTAATTCTATTGTTTTTTCAAAATCATCTTCATCTTCTGTTGGAAATCCAACTATTATATCTGTTGAAAGAGTTAAATTATTATTCTCTTTTTTAAATTCATTAACTATTTTTTTAAAATCTTCAACTGTATATCCTCTATTCATATCTTTTAAAACTTTATTTGAACCTGATTGAATTGGTAAATGCAAGAATTTGAATATTTTTTCATTTTTAAAAGAAATAGCTAATTCTTTATAAATTGGTAAAACTGTTCTTGGATTCATCATTCCAACTCTTATAAAAAATTCTCCAGGAATTTTATTTATTTCATTTAAAAGATTTGGAAGCTTATATCCATTATAATTATATGCAGATAAATCTTGAGATGTAAGCCATATTTCTTTAAATCCATTATTAATAAAATTCTTTAAATCTTCTAATATTTTTTCATAAGGATAGCTTTGCAATCTCCCTCTTGCAAATCTAACACAACAATAACTACAAGCAGACGTGCATCCTTCAGCTATTTGAATTATTCCTATTACTTTACTTGAGGGTTTTTTTGGTAAACAAGGTTTTATAGGAGATTTATTTGAAAAAACAATTATTCCTTTTTCTCCATTTAAAACTCTTAAGCAAATTTCAGAAATTTTATCTATTGAAAAAGGATCTATCATTGCTGAAAAATTTGGAGCTGCTTTAACTACTTTTTCAAAAACAATTTTTGGTAAACATCCTGCAATAATTAACTTTTTTTCTAATGAAGATAATTTTTTTATTCTATTCAATATTTTATCTTCAGTAGGCTTTTTTACACCGCATGTATTAATAATTATTATTTCTGCTTCTTCAATATTGGATTTTTGAAAACCATTTTCCAATAAAATTCCTTCCATTATTTCTGAATCAGATTTATTGGAAGTGCAGCCATAAGTTTCTATATAGTATTTCAATGGTTTTATTCACCAAATAGTAATATTCTTTTTAATAAAAATTTTAAGGTTGCTTTTAAAAATTTAATATATTAAAAGCTCTTAATAAAATTAATTATAAAACTTTAATTTTTTTAAAATAAGATAACTTTATATAATACTTTTTTAATGATATAATATAGACATGTTAAGGGATACTGAATTTAAAGAAAGATTATTAAGATTACTTAAAGAAGATATTGAATTTCGTCATGCTGTTACTGGACTTATAGGTTTAGAAGAAATAATGAGAAGACTTGATAAACATGGAGAAATACTTGTGAAATTAAGAGAAGAAATAATTAAGAATTTTGAGAATAATGATAATAATTTAAAACAACTTAGGGAAGAAATAAGTAAGAGTCTTAAAAGATATGATATAGAATTTGAAAGAATTAGAAAAGATACAATTAATACTATTAAAAGCTTTGAGAAATACGATAAAGAATTTGAAAGTTTTAGAAGAAATTTATCAAATTTAAACATGTATTGGGATTTAATAAGCGAAAAAGCTTTAAAAGAAAAATTAAGGGAAATTCTTGATAAAGAAATTGGTTTAAAAATTGAGAAATGGGTTTATTATGATAGTGAAGGTATAGTATATGGCTATCCAAGTCAAATAGAAGCGAATATTGTTTCATACAATAAAAATATACTTTTAATGGAATTTTTACCATATGTAGAAGCTTTAGATGTGGAAAATTTTAAGAAAAAAGCTATGCTTTATGAAAAAATAGCTGGGAGAAAACCCTCAAGATTAATTATAATAACTCCATATGCTGATGAAAAATCATTAGGAGTTGCAAAAGAATTAGAAGTTGAAATTCATATTAAAGTATAATTTTCTCCTAGCTTTACTATTTTTTGAAAACTTTAATTTTTAAAATATTTAAATTATTTCTTTTTAAAGAAAAGCCAATTTTTCGATTTTTTCATTCTAATAAGTACATATAGTCCATTTAATTTTTTACCATTTATTTCTATAACAATTTTATCTTCTTTTCTTTCTATTAATTTATAATTTCCTTTATCCCAAATTTCTACAGTTCCAGCACCATATTCTCCTTCTGGTATCGAATTGGATACTAGCATAGAACCAGCAAAATAGTTATTATTTCCTTCCACTTGTATGTCGTACATTTTTTGACTTCGAATTTTTTGTCTTGGAGCTTTTTCAATTGAAACTATTTTTACTGGTATTATATCTTCTTTACCTTTTTCAAATTTCCATTTTAATTTACATGGTTTAAGATATGTTTTATATCGAAGTTCTGGCAAAATATAAGGATTTACTAATGTAAGAAATCTCATAGAACTTATTTTATCTAAATGAATGAAGTGTATATAATCGCCTTTTTTTCTTTTTTTATAATAAACTTTAGCATTTATTTGCCATTTCTTTCTTAGGAATTCTACAATAAGATTATTCTCCTCTTTTGTAAAGCCCTGTGTAGAAAATTCGACATATTTATTCAAAAGATATCCATTATCCATATACCAAATTGCTAATCCACGTTCATCTAAGAGCGAAAGTACTTCTTCACTTACTATCTTCACTTTATTTCTATAAAATTTAGGATAAATATCAACTAGACCAATATGAGTAAAGCGAAAAGTCCATGAATTAGAGTTTTTTCTTTTATGGATTTTTGCATGAGGAGCAAGTATATCCCTTACAAATTCTAAATAGCTTTTTTGCTTACTACTATGGGTGAGTTGATAGCAAGGGATTTTTGTTTCCTTTGAAAGTTCAAGATGCGCATCTCCTAGCAAAGTCCCTATTAAAACTTGAAATTGTTCATCACTCCACTTTATCCCAGGAATAAAAATACTATCTCCAACTTTTAATTCTTTAGCGAATTTAATACCATTAGGAGTAAATATTTTATGATTAGGTGTAACTGTAATTATACGTCTTCCACCATATTGACCAGGTACTCTTATTCTTAAGAAATTGATTGTTTTGCCATTACAAAACCAGCCTATAATAGGTTTCCATTCTAATCGATGCGTTTTAAAATTATAAGAAAGACATTTTACCTTCTTTTTTTCATTAACTATATTGCCTATGTTTAAATTGCCTTCTTCTGTTATAACTTTTGTATAAAATTCAAAACAACCTTCAAAATTTGCATATTCAATTGGATGATCTTCAACTTCTATAGCTAATCTTTTAATACCTATTGAAGTAGGAGGTTCTTTAGGAATAGCCCAACTTTTTAAAACACCATCCATTTCAAGACGTAAATCATAATGTAAACGTCTAGCAGCATGTTTTTGAATTACATAAATTCTTTTCTCTTCAGATTTTATTTCTCCTTTTGGTTCCGATGTTTTTTCAAAATTTCTCTTTTCCCAATATTTATTTAAGCTCAATCTTGATTTATAGTTATATAATAAATTCCTAATAAGTCTTTTTTTTAATTTCTAATCTAATAAAAATAGTTTTTAATATGATTTTAATAAAATAAATTTAAGAAATTGAGAATGAATATGAAGTGATAAATTTTTGATAGAGAATTTTAATCCAATTTTACAAGCATTCCTTGCAACATTATTCACATGGTTTGTTACAGCTTTAGGTGCAGCTATTGTGTTTGCAATAAAAAATATTAATAGAAAAATTCTTGATGGAATGCTTGGATTTGCAGCTGGTGTTATGATTTCTGCTAGTTATTGGTCTTTGCTTGCTCCATCAATTGAATTATCAAAAGAAATTTATACAAACTTTACTTGGTTTCCATCAGTAATAGGATTTTTAATAGGGTCAATTTTCTTATGGTTTTTAGATAAAATAATCCCTCACTTACATTTATATAATAAAATTGATAAAGCTGAAGGAATTAAAACTACTTGGCAAAAAACTATGCTTTTAATTCTTGCAGTAACATTACATAATATACCTGAAGGACTTGCAATTGGAGTTGCTTTTGGTGCTATTGAATATGGTATTCCAAATGCTAGTTTATCAGGGGCTATTGCATTAACTATTGGTATAGGTCTTCAAAATTTCCCTGAAGGAATAGCAGTATCAATGCCTTTAAGAGGAGAAGGTATGTCTAAATTGAAGAGTTTCTGGTATGGTCAATTATCTGGAATAGTTGAACCTATTGCAAGTATTATTGGTGCTTCAATTGTTTTACTTTCTAGAGCTATACTTCCATATGCATTAAGTTTTGCAGCAGGAGCTATGATATTTGTTGTAGTTGAAGAATTAATTCCAGAATCTCAAATGCATGGAAATACAGATTTTGCTACTATGAGCGCAATTTTTGGTTTTATAATAATGATGGCTCTTGATGTAGCATTTTCATAAATTAAAATAAATTTAAATATATAAATAATTATAAAAAATTAATATTTAAAAAAGTGGCTTTAAATGATATTGAATGATAAAATAAATAAAGAAATAATTAATATTCAAAAAAGTGAAATTAGTGAATATTTTATTTATAAAAAGCTATCAAATTCAATTAAAGATGCTAATAATAAAAAAATATTAGAAAATATATCAAATGAAGAATTGAAGCATTATAATTTATGGAAAGAATATAGTAAAGAAGAAGTAAAACCAGATAAATTGAAAATATGGAAATATTTTATAATATCAAAAATTTTTGGAATAACTTTTGGATTAAAATTAATGGAGAAAGGGGAGGAAAAAGCCCAAATAAAATATAAAGAAATTTCTAAATATGTACCAATTGCTGAAAATATTGAAAAAGATGAAAATGAACATGAAAAACAAATTTTAAATTTAATTGAAGAAGAAAAGCTTAAGTATGTTGGTTCCATGGTTCTTGGATTAAATGATGCGCTTGTAGAATTTACTGGCACACTTGCTGGATTAACTTTTGCTCTTCAAAATACAAGCTTAATTGCTATGGCTGGTTTAATTGCTGGAATTGCAGCTTCTTTTTCTATGGCTGCATCTGAATATTTATCTACAAAAGCAGAAGAAGGATCTAGAGAACCTTTAAAAGCATCAATTTATACAGGAATAGCTTATATATTTACAGTTTTATTTTTAATTTTTCCATATTTAATTTTCATAAATCCATATTTTTCTCTTATTTTTACAATTTTCAATGCTGTAATAGTTATTTTTATTTTTACTTTTTATATTTCTATAGCAAAAGATATTTCATTTAAGAAAAGATTTTTAGAAATGATTTCTATTAGTTTAGGAATTGCTACTTTATCTTTCTTGATAGGCTTTCTAGTAAGAATTTTATTAGGAATAGAAATTTAATTTTTGTTTTTCTAAAAATATATATACTTAAAAAGCAATAAAAAATTGATGATATATGGAGAGAAATAAATTTTATGTTTTACCAAAATTGCCTTATAAATATTCAGATTTAGAACCATATATTTCTGAAGAACAATTAAAAATACATTATGAAAAACATCATCAAAGCTATGTTAATACTGCTAATTCAATTCTTCAAAGAATAGATGATGCGAGAAAAAATAATATTGATATAGATATGAAATCTACTTTAAAAGAACTTTCATTTAATATAGGAGGACATTTATTACACTCACTCTTTTGGAATAATTTAGCACCAGCTAGTGAAAGTAGCGAAAAACCAGAAGGAACTTTAAATGATATTTTAAATAAAGAATTTGGTAGTTTTGGAAGATTTAAGAAAGAATTTACTCAAACTACTCTTAGTGTAGAAGGTTCGGGATGGGGAGCATTAGCTTTTTGTAAACAAACTAGTAGACCAATAATTATGCAAATAGAGAAACACAATGTTAATGTTTATCCTACTTTTAGGATTCTTATGGTTTTTGATGTTTTTGAACATGCATATTATATTGATTATAGAAATGATAGAGCAAAATTCATTAATGCTTTATGGAATATTGTAAATTGGAATGAAGTAAATAAAAGATTAGAAGAATTATTAAAATAAAGTTTAGATTTTATTAAAAAATGTCTAATAATGAAATTCTTATTACTTATGTAACAAAAGGAGGAGCAACAGAAGAAGCTGCTCACATTATTGCAAATATTTTACAAGAGAAATATGGATTTAAAGTAGATTTAATTAATCTTAAGAAAAATCCAAATCCTGATATTACATCATATAAAAATATTATAATTGGAAGTGGAGTTAGAGCACAAAGAGTATATAAAGAAGCTTTAAATTTTCTTAAGAGGAATGATCTTAAAGATAAAAAAGTAGCAATATTTATTTTATCTCTTGAAGCTGGATTTCCTAAAAGTTATGAAAATGCTATTAAAAAATATATTAAAAATATTTTAGAAAAATATCCTCATATAAAGCCTATTGCTACTGAAGCTTTTGGAGGAAGAATAAGAATAATAGGTTTTAATATTGCAAATAATTTTAATATGATAAAATTAAAGCATGGGCAGAAGAACTTGGCAAAAAATTAAAAGAGTAATTTTTTAAATTTTTAATCTTCTAAAGATTAATCAATAAATGCATAAAATAAATTTTAGCTTGGATAATGAAAAGCTTAAATTTAAGAAAACTAAGAATATTTTTAAAAAGAAAAAATAAAATATAATAATGGAAAATCAATTTATTATAGGAGATTAAAAATGGGTATTACATATATTGAAGGTAAAGTAAGAGGGCCAACTGGTAAAGAAGAAAAAGTACGTTTTCTTATTGATAGTGGAGCAACTTATACGCTTCTTCCAGAAAAAGTATGGAAAGCTATAGAACTTTCACCAATGCGTGAACATGTTTTCACTCTTGCAGATGGAAGAACAATTACTCGTAAAGTTTCAGAGTGCTATATTATATTACCATATGGAGAAGCGCATACTCCAGTTATACTAGGAGAGGCTGATGATGAAGCTCTTTTAGGAGTTGTTACTTTAGAAATACTAGGTTTAGTCTTTAATCCATTTAAAAGGAGACTAGAACCAATGCGTATGCTATTAGCAATTATTAATAAAAAATGGAAAATAAATAAATTAGTAATTTAAATGTTTAATTTTTAATAAACTCTTTTATTTTCCAGTATTTAGAATTTAAAGCAGAAATAAAAAATTAAATATAAAGTTTTTAAATTCGATTTTTCTTAAGAACTATATGAAAATTGAAATTATTTTAGATATTGAAGAATTACCTAAAGAATGGTATAATATTTTACCAGAGATAGTGTCTGGATAAGCATTTTCATTTTTCCTCTATCATTATAGTTTGATAATATAACATGAAAAGGTTTAGGAATAGATTGAGATTATTTATTCCTTGTATATGATCTCTAGCACTTAGCTTATGATGAAAAACACAGTTCTTTCTTTTAAATATCTAAAGAATCTTTCTACTCTATTGTGCATTCCAAATGTTTGATATTCATATTCCAGTCCAAGCCTTTATAAAGCCCATGGATACCAAGGGTCTTTGTTTGCAATTATTTTGGTTTATTAATGCATAGCCTAAGAACTTTCTTTAGAAATATTAATGCACTCAAACAACCTCCTCCATAAGAAACTTCTAATGCTAATAATCCTTTTGAATCAACATCTATTGCAGACCACGTATACCAAGTTTTTCTTTATGCATAGCTTAGTTTCATCAATAGCTATGCATCTTCTATGCTTAGGCTCTAATGAAACTTTAATAGTAGAAACTTTTCTAACTAAGTCATGAATTGTTGATTTTACTTATTGGCTCAATAGCTAGGCTGAGAACTTTAGAGACTTTCCTACAGCTGCCATGGAACATATATTCTAAAATAGCTAGAACCTTTAATTCGCGCTTTTTTTATTACGTTTAAAACAACTTGAAATAAGAGTCACGATATCCATGCAATTAAAAAGGGCTTTCCTGCTTTTAAATATATCCTTATCCGGACACTATCGATAAACTAAAAACAATCTCAATATCTACTACAATAACAAGAATAGGAGTAAGAATTATATCTTAATTTAATAAGAATTTATATAAGAGCTATTTTTATAATAATTTTTAGACACGCTCTCTTTTGTTATAATTTTAAAATCAAAATTTGTATTGTTTTTAAAATAATTATAAATTAGATAAATACTGGTTTCTAAGTCTTAAGTTTACAATATTAAAGAAATAATTGAAAAGTTTATATATTACTTAATATTATATATTTTTAGCCCCTTTAGGAAAGCTTAGCGGAAGCTCTAAAATATTTAAGGTTAGACCTTTTTTTGATATGCCTGAGGGATATCTAAAGAAGTTAAACTTTAGGAAGAATGATTATGCTTTTCCCCTTAATACAGGAATGAATTTCCTGTATAAGAAGGGGAAAAAGGGGGAGAATGGGCATCCTTCTATTTCTTTCTCAATGATGAGTGCAATGAGTGAGAGCTAAGCATATTGCGAACTCTCATGAGGTTCCCCCCTCTAAGAGAAAGAATAGAAGGTATGCCACGCTGATTACTTTGAAGAATGCCATCTCTTCCTCCTCTTGTTTATAATATCTATG
>Ga0080004_1138970_pt1 | contig 14021 bp, 29 predicted proteins | sample WasSprMetagenome_FD_69207 | JGI IMG/M metagenome (GOLD analysis project Ga0080004, IMG submission 69207) | Sulfidic aquatic microbial communities from Washburn Spring, Yellowstone National Park, USA - WS (SPADES assembly) (version 2) | ecosystem: Environmental > Aquatic > Thermal springs > Hot... | reverse complement strand
AGAGAGAGAGAGTAAGAAATTCGTTATGTTTATAAACCCCTTTAAGTAGCAGATCGGGGTTTCAACGGATCGGCTTTACATGGTTGATAAGCCGAAAAGTTTATAAACCTAACAAGCATTAGTATATGGTCAGGTGGGTGGAAGTGGAAAATATCACGGAAACTAGAGATCTAAAGGAGAGCGTGAGAAAGATCGTGGAAGAGATTGTTAGCGAGCTGAATAGTGAGAGTGATGGTGATTATTACTATAAGCTTGTTAGAGTTGATGTAGAATCCAAAGACAATGAGACTGCCACAGTCAGAATAGACGTGGAATATGTTACACACTTTTATGAGATTTCTGAAGATGTGTCTGAAATAGTTAGTGAGTTATCTGGAGAACTAAGTGATGAAGAGCTTGAGAGAATGTATTACGATCTCTACGCTGAAAAACTCGAAGAGATCAATAATGATTATGCTATTCCATTGGAACTACACGCAGAACTCGATCTTAGTAGCTACTATATCGGCGGTGGAAAGCTGAAGATTCTAACGTCTCCAGTGTTTTGTGAGGAAGATTATTGTGATGCTGGTTTATGGGTTTTACTGAAGCTAGAGGATATACCGATCGAAATACTCATGAAGGCTACTAATGATATCAAGTATACAATAAAATCCACGATCACAAGAGTGGCTGAGTTCCACAGGATCTAGCATATTCTCAACTAAATTCTTTTTTTCCACGTGTTCATGAACCATTTATCTGTTTTTCTCTCGGTTTTTATACTTTATACGTAGTTGCTACTTCAGCTTGTGTAGGCTTCTGACCGAAAAGTTTATAAACCCAAACATCGGATATTATAATGTGAGGTGGGAGTAAAGTGAGTAATCAAGAAAATAGCCAAGCAAGTGGTCAGGTAGTCGTGGAATCGATCAAGCAATTATTTCACTCCCTAATAGATCTGAGGCAGGAGACGAGACGACTTGAGAGCGAGAGAATAACTAGTGAGCTGAGCGGAAAGTTTGATGAGCTTGCTAGAAGTGTCAACGCAATAATTGACTTTGTCGAACGAAAAGCAAGTGCATGGTGTGTAAGGTTTGTTGACTACGACGAGGTTGATGTGATATATACACAAAATACGGATATTGCATCATACATGAAAGCAAATTGGACAATGTCGTTATCAGATATCTACAGCAAGTTCTTCGACAATCAAGAATTTGTTAAAGTGATAATAAGGCATATTGCTGAGACCGCACACGAAATCATAGAACTGATGAAACAAGCCACTGATATTTACACACGTATTGCTAAGCTAGACGGTAAGATTGACCAATTATATCGTGATATAAAAATGCTGTGTCCACAGCAAGATCCTTAATCAACACTTTCTTTTTTTCCATTCCAGCATAAACCATTAGCTTTCCTCTTTTCCGATTTTTACATTTTTTGTCTTGCTATTGCTTCAGCTCGACCGAAAAGTTTATAAACCCAAACATCGGATATTAGATTATGAGAGGTGTGAAAGGCAATGAGTGAAAACGTGAGTGAAAAAGTATATCTAATAGAGGCATGGGAAAATCATAAGTGGGGCTGGAAAAGGGTGAAAGACATGAATGTTCACACAGTAATCGGGTATGAAAGCATATATTATGTAGAAAATTCAAAAATATATCTGGCAAAGTTCAAGCAAACAATATCGTTGTCTAGAATAAACAATAAGTGTAGAGACATCCACCATCAGGGCAGGTGGATCGTTAAAGAGTGTGATGCTTCAGTTAAAAACGTTATATTGAAGAATGCTAAGGAAATCAAGCAAGTGCCCGAGGACGATCAATTTCTCTACCAGTTCATTGACGTGATAAACAAGCATTAAGCATATACATTATATAACACGTGTTTTTTTCCAGCCCTCATTAACCGATTGATTTCTATATTAACCGAAAAGTTTATAAGCCTCCTCGACCCTACTATCTTATTGTAGAGGGGGATAGGCGGATGTTAAAGCTACTGGAGAGAGAGGTAGACGGGAACGATATAACGGAATTGTATAGGTATGAGGACAACGAGTTTATCGAGCTATACCTTAAACACAGGGCTGAAGACGGGGGTTATACGGTAAGGGTTTTATCACTACGTAGAGACACGTTTAGAGTAGAGTATTACCTCATAATGGCGACTCCAGAGGCAAGGGGTAAATGGCTGATTGGTGAAAAAGAGCTAGACCCCAGCATATTTGAGGCATGGGCTGAGCGTGTAAGGGGCATAGAAAACATAGACGGTTTTTGTAAGTTTGTTGAAATGTATTTCCCGTAGACCGTAAGCCGAAACCTTTTTTTAAACCCGTTTCCATAACCTCATATAGCGTAGTGATATGATATGAGTGATAAGCTGACGATAGCCGATTTCGTGAGGAGGCTTCAAGAAAACGGGTTCAGCATAACCGATGCCACCTTGTATAGGATCCTCATCGAGATGCTTGACAAACTAGACCTGAGCATCGAGCAGTGGCTTAACATATACAACAACACTAAGAGCGTGAAAATAAGGCTTATTGCTAAAGAGAAGATCCTAGAGAAGCTTAAAGAGGGTCTATAAACCGAAAAGTTTATAAGCCGATTTCTATATAGAGGATGTTGAGGTGTGAGGCGTGAGCGAGGATATAGATAGGCAAGCGGATAAGCAATTAGTTGAAGAACTGCTGAAGGTCTGCCAGGGCAGATGGGTTAGTGATATAACTGGAGTCAATGTGATGAGCATGCTTGAAAAACTAGTGTTGAATGCTATACCCGATGGATACGTCTTGACTACGGGCTACCACTTCGTGAGCACTCTTAGACCTAGAGCACTGTTCATGTGGTGCGGTAAAGAGAGCTTTGAGGCTAAGCTTGTATATGACTACAACGTCGTCGTCGAGGTAGCGGTGTCGAGCGGTGTCGTGAAGAGTGTGAGGGTGAGGACGATAGAGGATCTCATACCTAGTTGCTAAAAAAATAAAAGTGTTTTTTTAACCCTTAAAACATTTTCGGTGTTATAACTTGTATCCCGCTTCAGCTATAAGCCTTCTAATGACCTCATCCATCTTCTTATATCTCCACTCCAGCTTTTTAGACCATAGAAACCTCCACACCTCTTCACTTACAACAATATCATATTTCCTCTTCTTTTTCTCCTCGACCGTTTTAACTTCCATTTTATCAACCCCTCGTGTTTTAACTTATTTGCTACACGGGTTTATAAACCTTTCCCTTAACCGAAAAGTTTATAAACCTGTTAGACGGATATACTAACCTAGGGGGTGAAACACGTGTCGGATAAAAACATCATAGACTTCATACTGGAGGAACACGAGAGACTTAAAGAACAGCAAAAACAGAAATTCGGAGCGTTAATACTGAGGATCGAGGAGAACAAGGTCTACGACCTAATACTAGACATCAACAAGAACTGGAGTAGGGTGAGCACTAGGTTCGGGGAGAGAGTAGCAATCCCAGTAATATATGAGGATCAAGAATACATATGGATGGTGAACCCCAATGGATCGGCATATAGACAGCTAGTAGACGGGCTGGCTAGGAAACTTAGAGAGAGTAGCGGTAGCAAGGTTAAAGAGGTAAGACTGCTAGTGAAAAAAGTAGGCAATAAGTATAGTGTGAACGTAGACGTAGAGTTAGAGAAGACCGAGACCGCGTCGAGGAAAAGTAAAGGAAAATAACCCTGAAACATATAATAAACACCCAAGGCTGGTGTCAATGACCGATGAGTCCAGGAGGCACGACGACCGTGATATGGTTGTTGATGACGAGGGTAATGTCCAGTGTATGAACATCTACGGGCTGAGAGTGTGTGTAAATGACTTTGTCCAAGTATACCCTAGGGGTTTAAGGCTGAGCTACTTACAGGGTAAGATAGTGAAAATAACGTATTCAAGCCTCGTCTTAGAGAATGAGGAGAACACTATTAGCATAAGGTTCAGCGAGATAAGGATGATCCGTAAGCCGAAGGTAGCTAAGCAATAATTTTTTTTACACCCCATCCATAAACCCCGGGTGTAGTATATATGGCTAGGGGATGGCTTGCCTACATAAGGTTCATAGCTGAAGACTACGGTTACAGCGTGATTGATAGGGATACGTATATAGATATACCCGAATTGAATATACGGGCTAGGCTATCGGCTAGGACGGGATACCCAATTATATACGTTGTAGACGACGACGATGTGTCTAATATCATATGCTACTATAACCGTAGGCTCAGACGGTATATATGCCTACACAGACGCATAGGCGTCTACCAAGGTGAAGCCGTAGTAGTGGAAGACTATCAAGCCCGTTACAGCCTTATAGTAGAGCTGTGTTATCAAGGCTCTAGAGAGAAAAAGGGATCGTCTAGGTCGAATGACCTACACGTTGAATGCCAGAGCGTCAAAAAGCTCACGACAAGGGAGTTGAACAAGCATGTTAGGGAGAGTAGACGCAGGGGGTTGAGATCCATTGAGCCGATCCTCAGGTTTATCATAGACCTTAAAGACGATCTAAATGATTGCTGTGTCTATGGATGCTATGCTAGAAACTTCTACAACTGGCTTGACTTGTTGGATTTTGCTATTGAGAACTTCACGATCCATAGTGTGAACCGTTATAGTAATCTATGCTACATGGATAGGTGTGATGGACGCACGGGTAAGACCTTGCCAATGGTGTGTGGAGAATGAGCGTGGACACCGAGGTCGAATGTATTAGATCCCTGAAGATAGACATAGACTTGCCTTACCGTTTTGTCAAAGAATATTTCGACTACTATGTTGAGCATGCTAGGTATGTCCTGAGGATGTTCTCGTATAAGGATCTAGTGATAAAGCTGAGGATGTCTCCAAGCGGTAATGCCCACGTCAATATTGTTGTAGATAGGTGTGTAGATAAGGGCGTCTACCACGTCTTGATGTGGCTCCTAGGTGATGACCACAAGCGTCTATCCCATTCGATGAGGCGGTTCAAGGCTACAAACCACATCATGGACTTCCACTATAACCATAGGTGGAAAAGGAAGCAAAGAGAGAGCTGGAGCAAAAAACCGTAGCTAAACCGTTTTTTCCTCGGGCTTCTCCTCGGGCTTGCTTTCAACGCTCCTCTTGCGTTTAATCATGTCCAAGACTTTCCTAAGCTTCTCCCTTGTCTCGGGCGTCTCCTCTACCTCGATGCTCTCCTCTCCAGTCCTGAGGTTTAAAGCCCTGGAGAGCTCTTCTTTAATCATTGCCTTGACTAGATCCTCACCACTACCGTATCTACTACCTATACCCAGCTGATTGGCAATCCTCCTCATAAGGTATTCCGCCTTCTTCATCCTATCGAACCATCGGCTGGCAATGTAGAGCATGTAGTAGATGTCGTTGATGTTGAGCTCAGCAATAATATCCTCTACGTCGCGGTCGCTTAGGCTCACTTGTTCTCACCAGCCATCCTTTCCATCAGCTTGACGTCTTCAGGCTTATACTCCTCTTTCAGTTCTTTTATCCTGTTAGCACTCCTGCTGAGGAATATGAGCAGGGTTCTAGTCCTTGGTTCAAGGTAAACGTATTTGTTAGGGTAAGTGATATTCGAGTAGAGGGTTCTCTCAATGTATTTATCAACCGACTCCATGTCTACGGCTATGACAACCGTATCTTGGTCAAGTAAATCAGTTTCGATTTTAAGACCCATGCTCTTAAGCCGTCTAAGAGACGCCTGGATCCTGTGGTCTTGTAGCATAGACTTGTAGCCCATATCCCTAGACAAGTGAGACCCCCACAGTAATCATGTATATATAGGGTCTATTAAAAAGATATCTATCGGAATAAAAGGTGGTGGAATATATGAGCTCGGCTCCAGATATTGGGACTGCACTAGTCAATGCTATATCCAACGCGATCCAGGCTCTAGCCAACGTGATGGGAGGCGTAGCTGGTGCCCTCAGCCAGTATGCTACAACCATTGGGACTGTGATCGTTGTAGGCGGGCTAGCGATACTTGCTTGGAGGACAATGGACAGGACTATACCATTCCTGAGGGGTATATTCGGAAGACTCTTCTAGAGACAAAGGGATTGCCTTATTTTAAAAAACAAATATTTTTTTCCTTTTATCCATACACGACTATATGCCTTCCATCCTTATCTACGTATATTATGTAGGCAGTCCAGTATTCGTGTTTACCGACGGTTGTAAGCTTAGTTTTAACCATTAGACACTCGCGGTCATCGACGCCGACGCAGATAGGCGTGTCTATGCCAGCCTCTCTAAACAGCAGTGATATAAAGTCGTGTTCAAAAGACTTAAACAGGTTGTTCACATCAGATATGACATGTGATTCAGGATACACCTTGCTAAGCCTGTCAATAACATAGGACTCGACTTCAGCCATCCTCATGAACGAGCCTATCACTATATCACCTATACCAGTTTCCTTAAGCCTGCTCCTGACCTCACACAGATACACCAGGTCTTCAGGGACATTGACATCGCATATTAATTGGTGTAATCTCTTAGGCTTCTCGGACATCGGGACACCACTCAATACTAATATTTTCTGAGTAGAGGTTTATAAACATGCTATTAGTGTAGGGTAAAAAACAGGCTTGAAGCCTAGGGTATTTCAGCGAAGACCCAGATCGATATCCTACCATCCCGCTCTATCTTAACCGTTACCTGGAAGGTTCTGAACCCGCTCGCCAGCTTCTTTGCCACGTTGCCCAGGGCTTGGGTTATCGAGTCCCCGCTAGCTATCTCTTTTGCCACGTCTTTTATGACCGCTTTAACTATATCAGCTAGCTTCACGTCGTCCAACACGACCACCAGCCACCTATATATTTTGGCGGTAAGGGTTAAAAAACCTTCAACAGGAAAATACTACATGGTGGTGTAGTGTTGGAGGCTGTCAAGCCGTGTAGCGTGGTAGCGGGATCGCTTATAGACCCGATAGCATACAGCTCGGTTGCTAAGAGGCTGACGGCAAATGGTGCTTACTGTGTATACGACTCATATCTAGGTCAATGCCTCACCAACACGGTCGTCTACAATGCTACGGCTAAGAGACTAGTTCAATACCAGGATGCGGTAGCCTACGGGGGTTATTGTAGCAATATAAACGCTGTATCCTACAACTCTACGGCTAGGAGACTTGTCTATCAGGCGACGGGGAGCGTGGGGTGTTGGTGATATGAGCGTGGCAATACTAATACCCTCAACAGGATACGTCCCAGTAGAGTTTGCCGTAAGCCTAGTATTGGGAGTGTCGAACACCAGGGTCAAGACCAGCATCATAACCAACAAGGCACCAGGAGTAGACTTGAGCAGGAACGCCCTGGTGATAAACGCCTTGAAGACCGACGCAGAATACTTCTTGTTCTGGGATACAGACGTGATACCGTTCAGATACACCGAGGACGGTAGGCTGGAGCCGTTCATTGGCGTAGTCCAATACATGTATGACCTAGCTGAGAGCAAGAGGGAGAGGATCGTGAGCGGAGTGTATTTCGGTAAGAACGGGATGCCGACGATCTACAATGTTGATATAGACAGATACGTTAAGACTGGAGAGCTTGACTGGAAGCCCTACGGGATAGTCTTGGGGAAGCAGTATTACGTGGACGCCATAGGATTAGGGCTGGCATTAATACACAGGAGTGTATTCGAAGACCTGGAGTATCCCTGGTTCAAGTATATATTCGAATATAAGGACGGCAGGGTATTCGAGGTGAGCGAGGACATATACTTCTCTATAAACGCTAGGAAGCGGGGATACAGGATCCTAGTCGATACATCAATATTCGGGAAGCACATCATGGAGGGCTACATGCTACACGACGGGAGAGTAGAGGTTTTAGGGTAGAATAAAAAACTAGGTCTTGATTTGAACACATGTAGAAGCTATATCCTTCTCTTTTTTACCAAGCAAGCTTTCATCAAGGTATTCATCGAACGCTACTAAATATCCGCTCACAAACTTATATATCCTCTTAAGGGGCTTCACGATAACATAGACGACCTCATACCTAGCATATTGGTCATTGAACGGGTATCCAACAGTAGAAGGCATTACCTTAGGCTCTTTCAGGAGATATGTGTAGTAACACTTTTCAGAAGACATAGAAGCATCACCATATGACCAGGACTGTGAGAGGCTTAGTTGTTATAAGGCTACTCGGGTATAGCGAGGCTATGAACCCGCTTGTCGTGAAGCTCACGCCCGTTACAAACGACCCAGTTGAAGGGGTAACGCCTGTAACCTTGACGCCAGTTGTAACGCTTACACTAGTTACAACACTCATAGAACCCGTAGTAACGCCTGTAACAGCATTTATCGTGGAGACCGTGTGAGTGTGAGACAGGTTTCCTGAAGCATCGCTTGTCCACAGCCCTACATCATTTGACACACTAGTAACCACAGAGGCATAGCTTACACCAGTAAGCTGTATAGCTGAACCAGTAGTGTATGACACGCCATCGACGGTTACACCAGTAGTAACGCTTACACCTGTAACGGCTACACCCGTAGAGACGCTTATACTAGCAACAGCCGTGCTGAACGACGGATCACCGAGAGAAATAGTCAGGGTTCCAGTATTAGATGTGAAGCTCCAGTAGACCAGGGGAACCCTGTTCAGCCCGCTTGTATCCATAGCGGGTATAACATAGATGTTGGATATAGTAGTAGGGAGACCAGATATAGTCCACGATCCAGACCCAGCTGAAAGCGTAGTTACAAGTATGTTTCTGACAGCCTTGAAGTTCTTGGCTACGGGGTCGAACAACGCTAATATGCCTTGGAAAGACATAGGGGGCTACACCTAGTCTAAAAAAAGGCTATGGGAGGTAATAAACCTTAACGCTAGCATACGGTAGGGGTTTAACGGGATGGTAATGGTATAGATTGGAATCGGATTGATACCAGTAATCCCTATCAGTTACCGTGTCGTAGGCGTAGATATAGACCTGTGAGCCCTGGCAGGATATCTTAGCTACACCGTTTTGAACTACGGCTGAGACAACCTTATCGCACGGTATATCGGTTACAACGCAGACCCCGTTGGCATCACACGTGTATGTCTTAGAGTAGATTACGTAGATCAAGCTCATGTTAGCACTCTCATCCCAGTCAATTGTTAATTGTGATTGAGCGGAATATAAGCCTGGCTGATACATGTTAGCCGAGTCATAGAAGTCTAGGTAGACAATACCGCTACCCGAGAAATAGCTTGAGGTCGAAATGTTTTCCAAACCAGATACAGATATAGTAGCGGATCCAGAGTAGTAGAAGACGGGTTGAAAAAGAACAGAGTCGTAATCAACAGAGGAAATAGTTAGGGTTGCGAAAAAAAGCTTTAATTAACTTAATAGATGTTATAATCATTGGCTACACCTGGAATGTTATGTCAATTGACACGTAGTCATTGGCACCAACACTTAGGAACGGGTTGAGCGTCCACGAGAGATATGTTATATAAGTATTGCCGTAGTAGGCATACAGGGTAACATACATTACTTCAGCCGATGTAGAGACCTTTGTAGGAGGCAGATAAGCCCTCTTATTGGTTAGATCCCTGTTTAGAGAGGTCTTAGGTATTACAGGGATACCGTATTGGGTTCCGCTTCTCCCAGTCATATCGATGTATTGGAGTGTCATCACAGCATTGCCTCTCTGACCAGCGAGGATCGACGCTATATCATTCTGGAGACCAGAACCGCTGAAGCTGGCACCAGCGAGATAGCCAGAGCTAGAGCCTTGGGTTACGGTTATAGTAGCATTCCACGTAACGCTTACAGGTAAACCAGGCTGAGCAGTAAACCCAGATGGGACGGGGGTCTCAAAGTATACCGTAGTTAGGTCGGACGCCATTATCCTTATCTTAGACGGGGGGTTCTGCGAACCATACGTCCCACTTCCAGATGCTGTAACCTGATTCCCTGAAGCCGATAGGCTTAGGGCTGAACCACTTATCCTAACAGCCCTCTCTCCAACTGAGTCTATTATATCGATAGCACCAATGGACTTCAGCACAGCCGTAGGCGTAGAGGCTAGCAGTTCTGACACAACGTCGTTCAGGAAGAATTGCGTAGGAGGATCATCCTTAATTGTCTTCGATACCTTGCCGATCTTAAGCTTAATCTTAGAACTGACCTTGATAAACGTCTTGTCTTTCCTAGTGTCGATAGGCTCAATCTCACTCAACTCCAACACCTTTTATTACATATTAGTCTGAGACGTTTATAAGTATTGTAGATAGACCCGAGTAGACGATAGAGCTGTAGCCCGTAGATGTATCCGAGGCATTGACGGATACAGTCGATACACCATCGTGTATTGACGGCTGAGACATCGACGATCGTTCAACCGAGCCAATGACAGCCGTGAAGCCCATGCGGTAGAGCCTGGATCCAACACAACTTGGAGTTTCGAGGACACCAATGCCGATGGATATACTAGCGGTATGCTTCAGCTCGATCGGAGTAGTAACTACGGCTGGAGGCGTAGGGTAGGCTACGGCTGGAGGCGTCGATAACGGTATCATAGCACACTCAGGGGCTAGCAGGCTTACAAACAGGACGGATATGAGTAGAGACCCTAGAGCCCGCTTCCAGCCGTGTGTTATCCATGCCGTGAAGCCCACAGCGAAAGGCGAGATCTTTAGGTAGTCGCATATTATTGTCTTCATTATGTTCTTCATGTTGTTGAAGCCGTCTATTATAGCATTGGCAATCGGCTTGATAACGTATTTGACTATGAATATTATCGGCTTCTTGACGACCCACTCGAATACAATATTGGCAATAGAGAACAGCCCCTTGATTACGAGGTTGGCAAACCCTGTGAGAACCCAGAGCAACCCGTTTACAGCCCTCTCTAATACAGCGAGCAAGCCCTTAGCAACGGATACTATGAAATCAACGAAATACTTTAATGCTGTTAGAAGGAATTTGGCTACGGTTATGCCCAGCTCTACGATCTTGTATCCAAGCCATACTAGACCGTTTATTATTGCTTGACCTAGAAGACAGAAGCCATATCCGAGCCAAGCAAAGCCTACGGTCGTTAATGCCTCTTGAAGCGACGGCTGTCTACACCCAAGGTTAATATCGCCAGGTTTAGCTTGTTCTTGCCAGCTATCCATAGATGATATTAGGTTGTTTATTGAGTCATCGACCCAAGACTTAAAATGGTCTAGAGCGTCATAGAGCGGTTTAAACGAGACGGTAGGAGTTTCGATTTGAGGAGGGTTAAGAGTTATCGACTCGAAGTTGTTAATAAAGTTGTCTATGGCTTTATTAACGCCTTCACTTTGAACGTTCACAGTCATATCCACGACTCTATACATTAACACGCCTACTACAACGCTCTCAGGAGAGCCGACGGCTTTCTCCATTACCTTAAAGAACGTGCCGAGCGAGAACTTCCCTATGTTATATGTTACACGCATAGCGTGTTGAATAGACTTAATTATACCGCTGGACACACGGCTAGACGCGTCCACGCCTCTAGACGCTACGTCCTCGCTTTTAACAGCCATGTCCTTGAGACCAGCAAGAAACACCTTGTAGGTTGCTAGAGCATACTGGTTTATCTGCTGTTGGACGTTCTGGAATATTGTAACACCTCCTATCACGGGAGCACTGATATTAGCTAGGGCACCAGCAACAGCCTGAGCCGTCTTAATCACCTGACAGGTATAATTATCTTAACCTTACCGCCCGCCACCTCATACTTAGCTATAAGGTCGAGGGGTATAAGGATGTATATCTTGTTGTCTTTCACCTCGACATCGACATCAGGATGGATGTTAGCCCGAGCAAAGGTCTTCAGCTCGTCCATGCTCAGCTCAAGCTCAACCGCCCCTTTCCTAGACATCTCAGGGAATATGCTCACTACACTCCACCAACCATATAATTATGCTGTGAATCCTTTATATCTGTTAGTTGCTCAAATAGTGTTGAAAGCCACGACCCAGATCTTGACAGCAAAGCCGAAGGTCATCGAGGCAAGGTAGACCAATATGTCATGGACTATGTCATCGTGTATTTTTTGATATTCAAAGTATTGATATGCTATATACATTATTGTGATCGCTATGCTTTGATCTCCACCTATTAGACCAGCAAGGAATCCAACTAAAATGTGTAGGAGGTTGGTTAAAAAAAGGTATAGGCTACGAAGCATTCTTATCCCTATACTTGTAATTGGCGTAGGAATTCCAGCCTACTACCCCAGCAAGGATTATGTTGTCGATCCATATCCCAGCCGTGAAGTCATTCGTGAACAAATAGCTCAGCAAGACTACGGCTAGCATGCCAGCATACTTGAATATGAACCCGCCAGCTATACCCATCTTCTTGAATATCCACCTAGCTAGTAAATTGGCTTCATGCTCAGCACCATATCTAGCCAGGATGTTGTATGTTGTTATGATGTCAAGTATGTTTAACAGCGTGAAGACTAGGAGAGAGTTGTAGACGTCCATGCTCCAGAGATCGCTCACTTGCTACCGACCTCCCTCTTAATATAGATGTCTAGTAGGGTCATAAGCTTTTCCTGAGTAGCCCTAAGGTCGTTTAGAGCCTGAGTCAAGCCGTCAAGCTTGTCGAGGTATTTGTAGAACACGTATAGGATAGCCCCACCTAAACCTAAATTGGTTATAATATACACAAGCTGGTCGGTAGGCATCGGGGCTGACATGTAACCCACCTATAATTATAGGTCTAAGACCAGGGGGTATTAAATATGGCTTGAATTAAAAAAATATATGATTGGCTATGAGAAAATATATGCCTAAGAGGTAATCGTGTAGCCTCTCACGAACTCCTCGACGTAGCTAATATACTCATCGGGGAGACCCATGTTTCTACAAGCGACCTCAGCGGCTTGAATACCCTTATCGCCATACCTAGACTTCTCTTTAATCATCCTCAGAAGGCAAGCCCTAGTTACACCAAACAGACCCCTAGGTATCTTATCACCATACTTGCTCTTAAAGTTCTCCCAGGCAACATTGTATTCGCCAAACTTCCTATTCCAACCGCCTTCCATAGCGTTTACTAGAGAGTTAGCCTCGTCTCCAAAGCTAGGAACGTATAGTCTCTTCAGCTTCAGCCTGAACCTGATCGGTGATGTCTCTCTCAAGGTTTTAGACTTAGCCATACCTTACACCACCAGATATAGATTATTTTACAAGACCTTATAAATGTTAAGAGACCAGGGATTGACCAGGGGTCTTACCCACCACCCCTTTCCTCTTTAGACTTCTTCTTAGACTTCTTCTCAGGCTTCTTCTTAGGTTTTTCCACAGCCTTCTCTCCTTCTTCAGCCTCTTCTATCTCACGCTCTTCAACAAGGCACTCATCTATGAAATCATGGTAAGACACCCAGACAAGCCTAGTCATATCAGCTAGTGTAGGAACATACATCTTGAACACCCTGGGTTCAACGCCTTTTCCAAGTATCTTCTCCTTAGCGTAGTCGAGCATGCCCATCTCCCTGAGCTTATCGGCTAGACCAACACCCTCTAGTATAGAGTCAATTACGACACTGCTGAAGAGGTAGAAGTTCTCTATGCTATCACGCTTCATCGACTTAGGGCAGTAATGCTTAGTAATAAACTCAGCCAGCTTGACAGACAAGTCGAGTATGTGTTGATACAGCATGGTCTTACGCATCCTAGACGCTTCATCGCTCACACCAAAATACTGTGGCACCGACACCCATGCTCACCAACACTTTAAACATAGGGCTAGCAAGCTAATAAACCAAACTCCAGCGGAGGTGCACCTTTTACACGGCTACGTCAAAGATCATGGAAACCAATGGTTCGGGGGTTAATAAACTTAACGAATTTTATTACTCTCTCTATCTCTATATATATATGTCTTCCATGTTTTTCTTTGTATCATTATAAAAGTGCACCTCTATACCCCTATACCGATGTCTATCCATAAACCTAAGACACTATATCACTCGGTCTACCCCTGTATAAGCCTTGATATATGTGTCTATTCAATTCTCTACATGCCCCCC
>Ga0080004_1095607_pt1 | contig 14023 bp, 15 predicted proteins | sample WasSprMetagenome_FD_69207 | JGI IMG/M metagenome (GOLD analysis project Ga0080004, IMG submission 69207) | Sulfidic aquatic microbial communities from Washburn Spring, Yellowstone National Park, USA - WS (SPADES assembly) (version 2) | ecosystem: Environmental > Aquatic > Thermal springs > Hot... | reverse complement strand
TTGTCTAAATCCATCCTCTTAAACAATTCAAAAGCTTTCAAAATAACATTTTTTGTTGCTTCAGAAAGTTTGTATTTTTCAATTTCATCTTTGCTTATCCATGCAAAATTCTGGTGCTCTTTGCTTAGCTTTACTTCTTCATCTTCTAAGAGTTTTACCAAGAAGTTTATTTGTGTAGTATCTCTAATCTCCTCTTGCTTTTCAACTTTGTATTCAAAAACATAAAAGGGCATTATAATTTTAATTTTGCTCAATCCAGTTTCCTCTTTTATCTCACGAATTAAGCTGGTTTGTGAATCTTCAAAAAATTCTCTTTTCCCACTAGGCAACTCCCACATCTCTGGAAAAACATTTTCGTACTTGCTTCTCTGCAAAATAAGAATTTTTCCCTCTTTGTTAAAGATCACTCCTCCAACAACAACCCTTTGAATTATTCTTTTGTTTTCCATAAAAACCACTACAAGTTACTTATTCATTTTTTAGATTAAAAAAATATAAAGCGAATTGCATGTTGTCAAATAATTAAAATTAACAAAACGAATTTTTTATGCTCGTTTTTAGCTTTCGCTTGGGATTATTGGACAACGCTACAAACTATAAAACCGAAGGTTAGAAAAATACTTAGAACCTCATAAAAAGGTCTAGTATAATCTCTAAAACTCCAGAATACACGAGTAGAAAGAAGATAAAAATGCTTATCTCTAAAACAAATAATGGGTTCATGCCTATAATTTTAGCATTTGAAATTTATAAAAATTGGGTTGCTTTATCTTTAATTAATAATATACTCAAAAGGGCATTATTCACTACCTGTAAATAAAAACATTTAAAATTCTTTTATATCAAATTAAAGCTGGTGAAGACATGGAAGTATCGAAAACAAAGGTTGAACTCGTTAGAGGGGTTGCAAGCTATACGCTAATGCAACTAAAAATGCACGATCCAGATGGATTTTATGCCTTTTGCAGAAACCTGCCAAAACTACTAGAAAATAATAAAACTGCAGAAGAATTTTTAGCATCTCTAGGAAATTTTGCAAAAGAAAACTTAGCTGAAACAAAGGGAAAAGAAGAATTACTAAAATTTATAAGTTATTTTAAAAAAGAGGTAAAGGATGCAAACAAAGAAGAAAAAGCAAAATACATAGAAGTACTTATAGAAGAAACATTTTCCGTTTTTATGTCAGAATCTGAAAAGAGTGGAAAAATTAGAGAATAATCTAAGATAAACTTTAAAAAAATAAAGCCATAGAAAAAGAAAACGATCAATAAAAAACAACAAAAAAGAAATCAGATTAACTCATCAAACAGTTCTCTTATACTTAGTTTTTCTTGTTTTTCTTCTGCTTTAACCTCTTTTTCTACTCTATCTTTAAGCTTCATCCAATCATTTAGATAATTAACGTTTTCAAATGCTACGTTTATTATTTTGTCCAATAGCTGGAACTCTCTTGAATTTGCTATGCTTCTGTTGTTATAGTAGATTATTGCTAGATTTTCTTGAGCAAAGCCCAATTCTGCTCTCACATTTTCAATTGTTGACTCTATTGCATCTTTTGTGTGTTTAACAATGGGCTCTTCTTCGTTTTTTGAACTTATTTTTTCTTTAAATTTAATTAGTTCTGTTAGGTAATTCATCGATTCCATTGCTTTTTCAATTCCATAGGCTACTCCCTCTGCTTCTAATGTTTTTGTTACTGATAAAATAAACCTTGCTCCGATAGAAGCTGAACTCAACTCTTTTTTTGTATCCGTAATGGTTTCTTTTATTACTTGGTCTAATTTTCTTAGGAGTATTTCTCCAACTTTTTTTATTTCTTCTCTGTTTCCTTCTTCTAAGGTTTTTTCGAATATTTTGCTTAATCTCTCTACCCTTTCCTTTTCATTAGAAAGCACCGCAATACTTGCAAGCTCTCTTTCGATACTTATTTTCTCTTTTTCAGCCATATTTATCACCAAATAATTTAAAAACAAGCATATTAAAAGATATGTTTTTACTTTCAGTGAAAAACTCTACAACTCTTAATTTCTTGGCTTCCACTCCTTCATGTTTTTCGAACCGTTTTTTAAATCTGAAATTGCTTTATTTAAGATCTCTTTGTTAGCATCCTCCTTGATTTTTTGTATCACCTCTTCAACAATTTTCTGAGGAGAAGAAAAGAGTAAGAAATCTTTGATTAAAGTATTAACATCTTTTCCTTCCTTTTTATAAATTTCATAAGCAAACAAAATTATTATCTCTCCAACATAATACCTAATATTTTTCTCTTGTTCAGAAGGATCTTCTTCTATTTTCTTTGCTCTTTCTGTATCACCCTTACCGCATAAAAACCCAAGCATTAAATTAATGATTTCTTCTCTTATTTCTTTTATGTATACTGTGTCTTCTGGTGATCCCTTCAAATTGCGTAATGCATCATATACCTTTTCTACGCTCTTAAAATCTAAAGGATGGAATAAAAATATTCCCCTAGCTATATTGATATCTGATGCACTCCTACTTACAATACTAGCTGCAAAAAAGTTACCAAGTCCTTCTTCGATAAAATTAATTCTACGACCCCTTACTGTTGTGGTCTCATTGCTGTTCGTAAAACTTTTCCATAGATAATAAGCTGGAGAAGATTCCGCGGGGAGAGCATCGAATTCTTCCTGTTTTTTGGTTGCATCAAGATACCAGTGTATGAATTCATGTGCTGTAATAAATTTCCTTTTTTGCGAATCACTTACTTTCCAGTTTACAATTATTTCATTACCCCTTCTGCGACCAAGCCCCCCTCTTTCTAACCAATCGCCCCCGGCTGTTGGTCTCCAAAGTAGTTTTGTACCAATAATTTCTTTTTCAAAAATACTTATTACTTCATCAAGATGAGCATTAACATCTCTCCGAAATTCTGAAAAGTATTCTTTACCTTTAATCTTTGTTTTTTCCATAATTTTATTGGTGAAGGAAAGGGTATTTAAACCTTTTTTACTCCTTTTAAGAGTTTTATACTTTTGGTTGCAATTTCAAAAACTCAATGAACTTCTGTGCGGTTGTTGGATGTAGTAAACCTTCAGCACCCATTCTTATAAGCTCTATATCATCTTCCCCTTTTATAAACCTGCTAAGCATTTCCCAGCTTCTTGGAGTTGTAGAAGGAACTATGCCTTCTTCTCCTGGAGCTGGAAATCTAACAAATTCTTTTCTAAAAGTTTTTACAAAAGCGATAATGCGTGAATCAATGTTGTTGTTTATTGCCCAGTTTAGCCATTCATCAACACTTATATACATCTCGTAGTTTATAAGAAGCATTCTGTTAATGATGTGTGGTGGTATTTGCAAAGCATCTAACCCTATTGTTGGAAGGTCCGCAGCAACTACTATAAATACATCATCATTCATTTTCCATTCTCCAACCTTTTTTTGTAAAATTATTTCAGAAAATACATTCTGAAATGCCGGTGGTGCCATATTGAATTCATCTAGGAATAATACCCCCTTGCTACTTTTTTGAGATAATGCTTTAAGAAACATGGGTATCTCCCAAACAACTCCTCCTTCCCCTTTTTTAATTGTTTTAGAAAGTGGCAAACCAGTTAATTTTGTCGGATCTCCGATAGTTTGAAGTTTTATATCAACTAAAACGAAATATTTTTCAGGATTTTCCAAAACTTTTCTTTTCTCTTCTTCTGTTAAAGTATACCAAATCCTAAGCTCTCTACCCTCTTCTCTAGCTTTCTTTTCGGACCATTCATAAACTACTTGGGATTTTCCCATACTATATCTCCCAACCAAACAGATAGGCAAACGAACAGAATAAGCTTTGTCAAATAAGTTTATTAGCTTTCCAATCTCCGCTTCTGCCATTCTTACACCTCTTTTATTATCAATCAAAGTTTTTTAAATTTGTTTTTGTTTTTATTTATTTTTATAAAAATTATACCAACCGTCTACAACAGGAACGACCTCTAGGGTTGGTGTTATAAGTTTATAATCTGGAGTTATTGCAAACCAACTAAACTCTTTTAAAACCTCTTTTCTTATTCTTTCAAAAACATCAAAGAATTGTTCATTTATTAAAATTTTTATTTTTTGTCTTGGTAGATAGATTTGATATTTTATAGTCTCTTTTAAGAAACTTGTAGTAAATGGTATTCTTTTTTCTTTGAGCTTTGTAATAAAGTAATAAAAAATATCAACCGCTTTTATTTTGTCTTCATTTGGAATCTTTGAGTCAAAAGGAACAACTTTTCTATTTTCTATCAAAGGCAAGAAGGTAAAGTTTGAAATTTTATATCTCGAATTTAGAAAAAGAATATTTTGAAAAAGCTCATCTAAATTTTTTAAAGTTACAAGGAAGTTTATAGTTATCTTCTGGCTGTAATCTTTTGAAACAAGCTCTATTCCTTTTAATATTTTATAATAAAATCGGGTATCGTGCTTAGAATAAAGACGAAACTCTTCAGGAAGCAATCTATCTAAGGAAAAGGTTATTGTATCTATTACATTCTCTTTAAGAAGCTCTAAAATTTCGCTTTTTTCGGTTATCGTTGTTCCATTTGTTGTTAAATTAAGCTCTTTTGCAAAATTTTTTGCTACCTTTGCATTTTCTTTAAAATAAGAATTTAACGTTGGTTCTCCACCAGTTAAAACAATTTTGTTAAATTTTCTTATTCCGCTTTTTTGTAAAGTTTGCTTCAGCATGTCTGGTTTTATTTCTTCATTTCCTTTTGGATAATTTTCGCTAAAGCAATAAGTGCAGTGTAAGTTGCATTTGTTTGTAAGAATTATTCGAAGATATTTTTCCATGGTTTTATTTATAAAAACTTATTTAAATTTTTGAGTATCTAAATTCAAAAAATTTCTTTTAAGCACAGATTTGTAATCTTCAGGAGTATTTACGTTTGCAAAACCTCTCACGTCAATAACAAAACCATCACCTTTTCCTTTTTCTATAAACTCTTGTGCTTCTTCTCCAAGATGGTAATTTTTATTTTTTACAAACTCTTCAAAAACTCTGGGAGAGTAAACAGAAAGAGATGTAATCATAAACTTTTTTGTTTGTGACCCGTAATTTAGGTTGAAAAGAAGCCTTTCTTGTACATTTTTATTGAGTATTGCTTTATCTTTTACAAAAGAATAAATCCCCATTTTGTTTTCTTTCTCTATTTTTTCGATACTCCCTTCTATAAACCTTTTTACTTTTTCTATCAAAACGGTTTCTTCTTCTTCAAAATAATCATCTGCACAGATTACAATAAAAGGAGTATTTAAAACTCTTTTAAGGAATAAAACTTCTTGTACTGTTGGTTTTCCTAAAGATCTTACAAAAAACAGTTGAAGTTTATCTTGATTTTCTTGAATTGAATCTATTTCACTAAATAATTTCCTATTTATCACTTTTATATCTGCTTTTTCTCCAAGTTTATGCTTAAAAAATTTTAAGATTTTTTGGATCTCACGCGGTGGTACTATTATATAAAATTTTTTAACTCCTATTTTTATTAGAACGCTAAAACTTTTCCAAAATAAGGGAATTACTTCAAGATTCTTGTCAAAGCCGATTGGGAGCCATTGCTTTGAAGGAAGAATATGCTTATAAGCAAGATTTTCCATTCTTGTTCCTTGACCCCCAAGCAAGATTATCGCTGGAATTTCACTGATTTTCATAATTTTATTTAGCTTTTTTTATTTAAATCTGTAAAAACTCAAAGTTAAAAACTTTATAAGTCTTTATAGCAATCTTTCAAATTTTATACGCTCAAAGTTATCAAAAATGATAACTTTAAATATACAAAAAAAGAAAAATATAATTATGAAGTCTTTGGAATTTATAGAAATACTTAAAAATTCAAAAAATTCAGTTTTTACCTTTTCTCAGCTAGCTAGAATTTTAGGAAAAAAAGAAGAATATGCTAAAGTATTCATTAGTAGATTGGTTGAAAAAGAGCTTTTAAGACTTGAAAGAAACAAATATACTTTGAAAGGAACAAACCCCTTTTTAGTGGCATCAAATGTAATTTTCCCTTCTTATATCTCCTTTATAAGTGCTTATAGCTACTACAATTTAACAACTCAGCTTCCAAGAATATTTTTTGTAGTTAGTTTAAAACAGAAAAAGTCGATTAGTTTTGATTCTAATTTGATTCAATTTGTAAAATTTAAAAGGTTTAGATTCTTTGGTTTCAAAAGAGAAATTCTTGAAGGAAAATTTGTTTTTGTTGCAGAAGTAGAAAAAGCAATCCTTGATAGCTTATACCTTCCAAAATATTGCCCCATCTCAGAAACATTTTTTGCTATGAAAAATGCTAAGCTCAATCTAGAAAAGCTTTTTAAATATGCGAAAGAGATGAAATCACTAGCTGTTATAAAAAGGCTCGGCTATTTGCTAGAAATCTCTGGTAGAGATGCTTCAGAAATTAAAACTTCTTTCAAAAACTATACTCTCCTAAATCCAGATTTGCCAAAAAAGGGAGAAAAAAATGAAAAGTGGAAACTCATAATAAATGAGGTGATTGAATAATGCTAGGAAAAGAAGAGCTAAGAACCTATGAAAAGATTGTTGGTTTCAATTTGTGGCAAGTCGAAAAAGATTATTTGCAACATCTAGTTTTACTTTTTCTTTATTCTAGAATAAAAAACGAACTTGTACTAAAGGGTGGAACTGCTTTGCAGAAGGCTTTTGGTTTAAATAGATTTAGTATTGATTTAGACTTTTCATCCACAAAAAATAATTCTGAAAAATTTTTTGAAAAAGTTGTTGAAGATATTACCAACTTTGGTTTTCCTTCTAAAATAAGTAAAATAGAAAAATCAAAAATCACAAAAGCAAAAACAATAATACTAAAAATTCAAGGACCTTTATATGACGGAAATGAAAAAACAATAACAACTTTAAGAGCTGAAATTAGTTTAAGAAAAGATTTAATACTGCAACCAATATCAAAAGAAATTGTACCTCCTTATGCTGATCTTAGACCATATTTCATTAATCTAATGAACCCCAAAGAGATTTTGGCAGAGAAGGTTAGAGCATTGACGTGGAGAGGAAAAGCAAGAGATTTGTATGATTTGTGGTTTTTATTAAAGAAAAATGTAACACCAGATGTTGACTTAATAAACAAAAAGTTGAAGTATTACAATTTAAAATTCAATAAAGAAGAATTTTTCCAAAAAATTAAAGATATTGAAAAAATTTGGGAAAAAGAATTGAAACCATTAGTAAACGTACTACCTTCTTTTGAAACGATCAAGAAAGAAGTAACTGAAAAATTTTAATGTTCTAAAAGGCTTAAAAAAAGAAAAGAAGGGGGTGGATGAAGGCGGAAATCCTAGTAAAAGCAATAAAAGAGTTTTGAACTGCTGGGTTTTTAAACTTTTCTTTTCACTGAAGGTAAATAAAAGTTATTGAGTAGTTTTTAGTAGTTTTGAAATTTTTCTATTAGCATTTTCTTCCAATTTTGTAAGTTCTTCTAGTATTTCTTTTTTCTCTTTTCCTTCAGGAAGAAGTCTGGCTGCTTCTTTGCTTTTCTGAAGGCTAAGCTCTGAACCATGCAAAATTGGTGTGCGTAGCCAATTTCTAAATTCTACTCCAGCATAGTGTTTTGTTATTTCTTTTAGCATTCTTTCTTTTTCTTCGTTAGAAAAAAGGTATTTTACTCCACAGAATGCTAGATCAAGTTCCCTTTCTTCACCTTCCTCTATACATTTTTCTATAATCTTTTTTGCCTTTTCTTCATCAGATAAATTAGCTATATTATTAGAAAATTCTGGCCATTCGACTTTAGCATATTCTATTAGAATTGCTTGAATAGCTGCAATTCTTGCTGGTTTAGAAAAATTAAGACGATCATTTGCCATAATCTTTGCTAAACTAACCAGTTCTCCTTTTTCTATCTCCTTTTTGAATACTTCTTCTACCTGAGTTCCTTTTGGTAAATGAACAAGTTTCTTTCCGATATTTTCTATAGTAGTTTGGTCTTCAGCCTGCATTATTTGTAGTACTATCTTTAATGATTGTGGAAGGTGTTCCCCTAATTTTTTCTCAATTTCTTCACGAACCTTAAATTCTATTCTTTTAAACTCCATAAGACCACTTTAAAACAATGATGAATGTCAATTTATAGTTTTTAAATCTTTTTTTCTCTTTCAGTGAATAATGTTTGTTTATCTTCCAGGATACCCCTCTTTATAACCCAATCTATTATTATTTATTGCATGATCTTTTTCACAAAGCTTTCAACCAATTTTTTATTTTCATTAAGCTTCTCTTTTGTTTCTCCTTCAATATATATTCTAATAGCGGGCTCAGTGTTTGAAGCTCTTATTAAAAACCAATCTTTTTCGCTAAGTATAACCTTAATTCCGTCTATTGTTATTGTTTCAAATTCTTTTGAGATTTCTTCTTTAAGCTTTTCAACAAGTAAATATTTTTTCTCTTCCGGAACATTTATCTTAAAGCTTTCATTAGGAAACTCTGGATACTCTTTTATAAGCTCGCTTATCTTTTTATTTTCATTTTTAAGAATTCTTAGCATCAAAACAAAAGCATAGAAAGCATCTTCCATAAAATTTGTTGATTTGAAATAGAAATGAGAAGAGATCTCTCCTCCAATATCAGCATTTTCTTCCCTCATTCCATTTATTATATAACTTCTTCCAACTTTGCTTTCTATTCCATTTACTCCAAGGTTTTTTAGAATTTTCTTGAAAAGGGGTGGAAAAGAAACTTCATAAATAACTTTCTTTGGCTTTAAAAACTTAGAAAAAAGGAAAAGGGCTCTATCTCCTTTTATTAAATTTCCATTCTCATCTAAGAAAACAATTCTATCAGCATCTCCGTCAAAAGCAACTCCAAGAACGCAATTATTTTCTTTTACTTTTTTGCTAAGTTCTTTTAAGTTTTCTTCTGTTGGCTCTGGCTGATGAGCAGGAAAGTTCCCATCGATTTTTTTATTTAGTTCTATAGCTTTTATTTTACCCTCAATGACATCTGAAAACACTATGCTTCCACAACCATTTGAATAATCTATACAAATTTTTTGATCAAAATCTTCTAAAAATTTTTCTAGAAATTTTTTATGCATTAGCTTCATCTCTGAAGCATCAAAATATTTGCCTTTTCCATTCTTCTTTTCTTCTTTAATTGTATTGTAAATCTCTTCTATTTTCTCAAGTCCAAAACCAAGGCCTATGCTATTGCCAAGATTATCATAGATCTTTATTCCATTAAATTCTCTTGGGTTGTGTGATGCAGTGACCTGTAAACCACAGTCAAATTTTCCAGTTGAAATAATAAAGTTAAAGGTAGAAGTTGAAACTATGCCAAGGTCATAAACTTCTTTTCCCTCTTCAAGCAAACTTTCTATTATTGCTTTTTTTAAAGAGGGTGTTGAAAGTCTTCCATCTCCACCGACAAGAACTTTTCCACCTTCAAAATATTTAGCACAAGCTTTTGCAATCTTATAAACAACTTTTTCATTAATTTCACTTGGATAAACTCCACGAATGTCATAAGGTTTAAAGATTCCCATCCTTTCACTATTATTTGTTTTCAAACCATAGTATTTATTTTTGTAGGATTAACTAAAAGAAATCTTTAAAAATAAGCTTGGTTAATTTTAATTGGATAAAAATGAGTAGCATAACTAAACAAGAAGAAATTGAAAAAAATCCTTTTGTTAAATTTGTTAAATGGTTTGCTGAAGAAGATACTTTTTTGTTCTGTGGAAAGCTAATAGATTGGTTTTCAAAAGAAAAATCAAAAGAAAGTACGTTTCCGTTCTTTTGTGGTGAATTTGTAAACTGGTTTGCTGAAGAAAGAACTTTCCTCTTCTCTGCTTTTTGGAAGAAGTATAGCAAAGAAAAAAGAATGCTTGGCGAAAAAGAAGGAGCCGTAGATTTTCTGAATTGGTTTAAGGAAATGTATGTGTTTGATTTTTCCTTAAATCTTGTCGCTTTTCTTGTATCACGACCCGAAGGGTTTATAGAGTTTTGCATGAATTTTGTTAATTGGCTAAAGAAAGAAGAACCGGAGAGGTTTGCAATTTTGTTAGAAAAATATAAAAATTCATCACCAGAATTAAAAGAAGAATTCTCAAAGACGATTAGAGATTAATCTTTATCTACTTTTTGAAAATAAAATTGAAGAAAAGAACCCTAAGGAAGAAACAAGTATTATAGAAGGTCCAACCGGTAACTTTGCATATATTGAAAGTATTATTCCAAGAAGGCTATAAACTCCGCCGAAAAGAAATCCAAAGACGCTATATTGCTTTAAGCTTTTGCTAAGATTTTTTGCTGTTGCTGAAGGTAATGCGATTATTGCTACGGTAAGTAAACCCCCAACAAGATTAACACCTATTGCAACGATTGTTGCTAGTATAAGCAAATAAACCAAGGCTAATTTCTTTGTATCTATTCCTTCTATTCTGGCAAGCTCTTCTGAAATTGAAAAAAGAACGAGTTTTTTGTAAAGATAATGAAGCAAAATCAAAGCAAGCAAAGTAATTGCCATAAAAACTAATGAATTTATCTCGCTAATTCCAATTATATTTCCAACAAATGCATCTTTAGCTTTATCCATTGGTAAGAAAAGTAAAGAGATTCCAACTCCAAAAACAAAAACTATTGCTGTTATAACCTCTTCAGGAAGGTTTGTCCTTTTTTGAATAAGCCAAATTAAAAATGCACTAAGCAAAAGGCTTGGAAATGCTCCTACTGCCATGTTTATTCCATAAAGCAAAGCAAGAGCTGCACCGGGAAGAGCAAGATGTCCAAGAGGACCAGATGTAACGGTTGTTCTTCTAGAAAGCATAATTGTTCCTAGGTAACCTGCGGTTGCACCAACCAAAAAACCAAGTATTATGTTTAAAAGCAAGAAACTCATTTTTACACCTCAAAACTCATGAGTATGCTTGTAAAGCTTTACTTCTCCACCATAAAGCTTTTGTAAGGTTTCTTTATTCAAAGATGTTGGTTTTCCATAGCAAACCTCTACTTTATTAACGCAAAGACATTTATCTACAAATTTGTAAACAACATCCAAATCGTGAGTAACAAGAATTATTGAAATGTTTTTCTTCTTTAATTCATACAAGCATTTATAAACACTTTTCTGAGCTTTTAGGTCTATACCTTCCATTGGCTCATCAAACAAAATCAAATCTGGATTGCTTGCAAGAACCCATGCTATTAAAACTCTTTGAAATTGACCTGAAGAAAGGTCTTTTATGCTCTTTTCTAATATTTCTTCGCTTAAATCTAGCTCTTTCAAAATCTTAGCTGCATCATTCAAAGAAACGTTTTTAAGCTCGAAAAACTCTTTTACTTTCATTGGGATATCTTTTATATAACCAAAACGCTGTGGCACATAACCGATTTTTATTCCTTCTTTAAACTTGATTTTTCCAGAATACTCATATTCTCCAAGAAGTGTTTTTAGAAGTGTTGTTTTTCCTGCTCCGTTTGGACCAATAACTGCAAGTATTTCTCCTTTTTTAAGCTCGAAAGAGATATCTTTTAGTATTTCATCTTTTCCAACTTTTACATTCAAATTTTTTACTTCTAAAATAGTAGAGCTATCCATTACAATTTATTTTTTCTATCTTTGAATTTAAATATTTTACTACTCAGTTATAAACAAAATCAAAAGTGAAACCTAGATTTTATTCTTTTGGATATTTTAATTTAATTTGCTCTCTATATCACTTTTTCTAATTTTGAAAATTGTCTCGCTCATTTTTTCACCTCATGAACATCAGAAACAGGTAAGCTTAGATCTTTATGAGTAATTAAGTGTGTGTCTTTTATAATTGAAACAACAAATTTACCAAGTTGTGTTAATTTTGCTGGTTTAAAATGAGAATTATTACCAAATTCTATCAATCCCAATTCTTTCAAAATTTTTGAATTTAACTTGAGAGTGGAAAGGGGGATTCTTGAATCTTCAGTAATTTTTCTTAAAATTGATGATATACTTTTATTGGAGTTATTTTCAACCCAAAAGAGGATTAGAACCTGATTCCTATTAAGGGCTCTAACAAAAAGTTGACTTAATTGCTTTTTTTCCTTTTGAGATATGCGTATTGGTTAAGCATCACCACCGCGTTTAATATTTTAGAATAGTTCACCTTTATAAATCTTCTGGGCAGGCTTAGATGACCATAACTTTTGGTAGAGTGGAATCCTCATAAGGTGTGTTAACCAATCTTATATATAAATATAAGTTTAGTTTAATTATGCCAGAACTACTTAGTCAACATAACCTGTCCAGAAAACTTAAATTATAAAAATAAGAAAAAATTTTATGGACTCAACAAAAATTTTGGATTTGATTAAAAAACCCCCAACAGAAGAAATCTTAACAGAAAAAAGATTGCTAGAATATATTGAACAGGGAAAAAAGCTAAAACATTATATTGGCTTTGAAGTTTCTGGATTTGTGCATCTTGGAACAGGAATAGTATCGATGCAAAAAGTTGCTGATTTTCAGCAAGCAGGAATAGAAACAACTATATTCTTGGCAGATTACCATTCGTGGATAAACAAAAAGCTTGGTGGGGATTTAGAAACCATAAGAAGAGTTGCTGGCGGCTACTTCAAAGAAGCTTTAAAGCTTTCGCTAAAATGCGTTGGTGGAGATGATGAGAAATTAAAATTTGTTTTAGGCTCTGAGCTATACGAAAAAGAAGGCTTAAAATATTTCGAAAATGTTCTAAAGGTTTCGATGGAAATGAGCTTATCTAGAGCTAAGAGAAGCGTAACGATAATGGGAAGGAAAATGGGTGAAAAAGTAACTTTTGCTCAGCTTGTTTATGTTCCAATGCAGGTTGCTGATATATTTACAATGAACATAACATTAGCTCATGGTGGAATGGATCAAAGAAAAGCTCATGTAATTGCTTTAGAAGCTTGGAAAGCTTTTGGCTATGAACCAATTGCTATTCACCACCATCTTATTTCAGGAATCCAAATTACAGAAGAGCAAAGGAATAAGCTACTCGAAGCGAAAAGATCTGGAAACAGGGAAGCATTAGAAGAAGGAATAATCGAAACAAAAATGAGCAAGAGTAAGCCAAATAGTGCAATATTCATTCATGATACTGAGCAAGAAATAAAAGAAAAAATAATAAAGAGCTTTTGCCCAGCAAAAGAAACTGAACTTAATCCAATTATAGATTTAACAAAATTTGTTGTTTGGCCATATTTGCAAAGAAATAAATTGAATCTTGAGATACAAAACCAAAAAACAAAGGAAAGAAAAGTTTATGAAAGCTTTGAATCTTTTGAAAACGATTATGTAAAAGGATTGATTCATCCTCTTGATCTTAAGAATGCAGTTGCTGAATACTTAATAAAAATTCTTGAACCAGCAAGAAAGCATTTCCTAGAAGGTTCAGGAAAGAAGTATCTTGAAGAGATGAAAGAGCTAAAGATTACAAGATAACTAAAAAATAAATCCAAATTTTTCTCTAGCTATTTTTTCTAGCTTTTCAATTTGTTGCTTTCTAAAGCCAATGTAGATTCCTCCTTCTTTTCCTCCTACCCAAGTTCTTGTCTTTTCTCCTTTCCTTAGAACTTCTTTTAAAAATTCATGTAAAACTTTTACTTTATTTTTCTCAAAGTTTATTTCTATTCCATTATCTATTCCATAAATCCAAAAGAATCCTCCTTGTTTTGGAGATAAAATTTTGTTAAGCTCATCGCTTTCAACATCAAGATGCGTTACTCTCGCAAGAGAAAAACCTTTTATGTGAATGTAAACATCCGCTTCAATCTCTTTGCTATTAATAAAAACTTTTGCATTTTTCAACAAAAGCTTTCCTTCACCTGGGCCACTCATAGCAATCTTTTATTCTTCAACTTTTTTATAGAATACAAGCTTTGTGATTTCTACAAGGGTTAAGTAGGAAAGAACTATAACAAAAATTACTAGCAACAATCTTAATGGAAGCTGTTCAAACTTAAACAACGTAGCCAAAGGTGAATAAGGAAGAAGAATTGCTATTGCTACAAGAAGAATAATGTTTAATGCAAGAAG
>Ga0080004_1111250_pt1 | contig 14024 bp, 17 predicted proteins | sample WasSprMetagenome_FD_69207 | JGI IMG/M metagenome (GOLD analysis project Ga0080004, IMG submission 69207) | Sulfidic aquatic microbial communities from Washburn Spring, Yellowstone National Park, USA - WS (SPADES assembly) (version 2) | ecosystem: Environmental > Aquatic > Thermal springs > Hot... | reverse complement strand
CTGAAAGGTGAAGGGGATAAAAACGGGAAGCTTTGAGCAGGATTTTCTGCACTTACTTGAGGCATTCTAGCTTGTAGGCCGGGCTATCGATAAGGTATTCTCGCCGATACTGCGCGATGGCTTTGAGCACCGTGTTGTCGGCGACTTCGATTGCAGGAGCTTTCTTTTCAGGAATCATTCTCTTCTTCATAACGTCTTCACCTCTTTTCAAGTTTTAAAATGAGACCTCCAGCCGAACCCGCATCTGCGGGCCGGAGCCAGGTTTTAGACGCTCCGCTCACATCGGCTGGCTTAGAAAAAGCAAAAGTTAAAACGATAGGAGGTTGGTGGGGGTATGCCGGGCGGTGGGGCTCACTTGATGTTCAAAACCGGAATTGAGAGAAGCCTTTCAACATCGACTTCCTCTATGGACTTCAGGGAAACGCAAGGGTAGCCCCAAGTCGGACTGAAGAACTCTTCGTCTTGGACGGTTTCGTTCCCCCACATAGTGCTGAGGTGTTTGAGCGCTTTCTCCTTTGCCTCTTCAATCGTGCACGCGTGCACGATCCTGAAGTCGACGGTTTCGTATTCCCCGTGGTTCCACTCAAACGTGGCTAAAAACAACTTCTCCACGGCTTTTCACCTCCTGCGAGGCGTATTCCTCAGCGAGCGCTTTGTTGAGCTTGCACAGTATGCGGCGCGCTTCGTATTCGAGGATTCCTTCTAAGGCTTCCTCCATTCCGCGCGGATCTGCCTCGCCGAGGTCGTACTTCTCCAGCAGGTCGTCCACGTCAACGCCGACGAACAGCCTTACGAAGGAGCGGGTGCTCCAACGAACCTCCTCCACCGTGACGCAGTCTTCCAAGCACGTAGGGTTGTCAGAGGTCAACTTCTCCAAAGCTAAGGCCTTGAAGAGGCGCTTCCAGCTTGAACTTGCCTCTGACAGGAGCCTTTGCAGTGCAGCGTTTTGGAGGTTGACGCTTGCACACCTGAAGCTTATTGCAGAGAAAAAATTGCCGTACGTCTCCAGCTCCTCAACGTCCTCAAAGAAGATTCCTATGCGAGCAACCTCCGCCTTAGCTTCCTCGATTATCTCGCCTATAAAGTCCTCAATTTCGGCCATTACACACCCTCTTTTAATTGTTAAAGTTCGATGTTGGAAAAAGAGCGGGTTTTGGAGACTACCGGGTCTTAGTCATCTGAGTCCAACGGATATTATCGGAACTTTTTTGCCGTTGTAGGGATACTGGAATTCTATGATGTTTATCGGCTTTTTCCTCCAAGCTTTAATCCCCTTTTCCGTGAACGAATATCCGCTGCCGTATGGCCTAATGTGCCCTTTCCTGAGCATGCTTTCGAGTTTTTCTTGGGGTATATGGTAGCTTTGTCTAACGAGTTCGAAGTATTCCTCGTCCTTTGGTGGTTCGCCGTACACGAAAATTCCGTTCAACAGCTCCAGTAGCAATAAGTGCGGTGTTTCGACGACGTTGAATTTTTGAGCGAACCACGCGTCCTCCGTCACTAGGGAAAGTGAAGCCGGAACTTCATACTCGCTGACCGTTTCATCAAGCGCTGTCGTAGCGGCCTTTATCACCGGGGCCGCGGTTTCGGGCGAGCTGAACCTGACCAGCACGGCCAATTTCAGCGGGGCGCTCCACGCGCCATGCGCAGCTTCTCCGTAAAGAACTACGGAGCTGGCGCAAGGGGAGCGCGTTTCCAAACAGCCGATGAAGTAGCGTACTGCCTTTCTATGGATGCTCCTTGGTATAAGTTCAGTTTGGTCTGACGGCTCGTAAAGCATGTTTGCGGCAACCTCCCTTCCCTCAACCAAGCCAGCGGTTCTCAGGTCCTTCAGAACCCTCACCAGCGTCATTCGTGCAACGCCGACATCCTCAGCCATCCTCTTCAAGTTGTGTTGTCCTTTAACTAAGCGCAGAAGCAGCTCTCGAGTTATCTTACGCCTGAAAAGTGGGTTTAGCATTTCATCTCTAATGTTAAGCAGGATGCCGTCGTCGACTTTTCTCCCGTCAAAAGTGTAGCCTCCCTTAACTTTTCTAACAAGTTCGCAGCCTTTCAGGTTTTTAATGAGGAGACGCGCTGAACTCTTCGGAACTCCTGCTCTTGTTGCTAAGGAAGCTGTGTCGAAAACTGCCATCGAAACCGCGGCCCGCAAAGCACGCGCGTTTTTGAGCAGAACCTCCGCAGACGAAAAAGGCAACTTTATGAACATCTAGAGCCTCCGTTGAAAGTGCAACTTTTCGCTTTAAACCTGCACATCGTATTGTAGTAAGTGTAACTTTTCGCTTTAATTTTCCTGTCGCCCCCAGCAGAATGTAACTTTTGCTTCACTTATAATCGCTACATTTAGCCCTATACAGCAGGGTCTTTTCCCGACAGACCCGAGCTAAGACTTCCTTCTGTTCCTCAGTCAAAACTACAATGTCGCTCACTTGCTCATGTCCCTTTTTCATAACTTCTTTCTTCACCATAATCTATCCCTCCTTTGGTGGAAAAGATACACCTCCAGCCGAACCCACACACGCGGGTTGGAGCCAGGGTTTAGACGCTCCGCTTGCATCGGCTGGCTTAGAAAAAACGGAAAAGGTGAAATCAGCGAAATCAGCGAAAACTGGCTGAGGCGGTTCCGCCGACTTTACCATTTAACAACGAAGCTTTTCAGCGAGGTTTCACGGCTTTCCCAGCAGATCACGCTTCCCTAGCGTCGTCGTATGGCGGCTCGGTCACTATCCTGTTTTCTTTTATGCATTTTACAGCCCACTCGATGCACCTCATCACCCTCGGCGAATCCCAGCCTGAAGTTCTTATTGGAGTGTAGATGTCCACGCGGGGCTTGCGTAGGCGCCTCCCCCTTTTATCTGTGAGTTCAACTTGTATGTCGTAGCCTCTGTATGGTCCTCCCGTTAATGTAATCTCCTTTCCCGACCTGACCTCTATCAGGTGTTTGACGTAGTTCATGAACTCCTTCTTTTCAGCCTTCACCTTTCCCCTGTCGAGGATTATTGTTTCGCTTTTTCCAGTTGTTCCGTCACGTATCACCACTCGGATGTCTTTTCGCGTGTGTCTTTTCTTAGCCATGCATGTCTGTTCCACTTTGTAGAGCAGTCTTGCGAAGGATTCATTAAATCTGCCGGAAAGCTCAACAACTGAGAAGTGGAGCAGGTAGTTCCGCAGCGACCTGCGGCTTTTAATACGCTTAGTGTAGAGGGGGTGCCTCCTGTTGATGAGTATTTTCCCCGAGGCGTCGTCGGTCCTCGAGGGAAGCCAAGGGTCTCCGTCGAACGGTTGGACTTCAATCTCCCAGGATTCTTTTCCCGCTGGTTTAAGTTTTGGTTCGTCCTTCAGCACTTTGGCCAATATCCTGTTCGCGTCGTGGACAGCTTTAACTTCAGCCTCTGAAAGCTCTTCCAATTCGACCACCAGCTACGCAACTGCGTATTTTCCCCGTTTAACTTTCCTCACCATCCCGCGGTCCATAAGCTTTTTTAGCGCTGGATAAATTTGCCCCTTCGGGACTCCTTCTTGGACAAGCTCGATGTAGCGTCTTGGACGCGTCTTAAGGAGTTCAAGCAGGCGTTTTTCCGCTTCGGAGAAGCGTGCCTCTTTCAACGCGGGCTTCATGAGCATGTAGATCTGCCGGTACGTCACATCCTTTCCCCTGTTTGCGTGGTAGTTGATTATGAGGTCCCCCCTGTCTTTGTCTTTCAGCTCGGCCAGGTTGAGGGTTCCGTCGCTTGAGGCTGCAACTATTGGTCCAAACTTTGGATGTTGGACGATGTAGGCTTCGCCTTTGCTGGTGAGCTCTGCGGCTGCAACTTCAGCTTCTTTCCCATCGCATTTTAGAAGCTGACTTACCTCGCTTAACGGCAGCGCTTTTTCAAACGTGAGGAGCTGGCGCAGCTCCTCCTTCAACCTCTGCGCTCTCAAGCATGCAAGCTGTGACGGGATGTCCGACGGTTTTTCGCTTTTGAGGAGCTGGATGATGTGGAGGAGCCCTGCGGCTTTTAGAAGCTGGTCCTCAGTAAGCCCCGCGGAAGCTGCAAGCCTCTTTAAGATGTCTTCTTCTAGTATTTCACGCAACTGGTTCATCCGTCACCAAGTCCGCCGCGTTCAAAAGCTTTCCGTAGAGGGAGTCTGCGTCTTCGCGTGTTAAGCCTAGGTTCTCAATTATTTTTGCAGCTTCTTTGACGACGAGCCTTAAGATGTAGCTCTTCAGATGCTTCAGGTTTTTAAGTCTCCTTTCGAAGCATGGGTGTGCCTCGTTGATGACTATCCCCTTCGTGGTGGGAGTGCTTATGCTTGGAGCCATGCTGCCAGGCATCTTCTCGTAGCATATGTTGAAGCCGGCGGCCTTCACGCTCCTTATCCTCCTTACGGTTTTTGTTCCCCCTTCAACGGATGTGTAGACGCGTATTACCTGCTTCATTGATTTAGGCTTTTCTTTCTTCCTCAGTTCGTGACGCGATTCTTCCCTCTGATCCTGCACATCTTCGGCCGGCTTCTCCTCTTTGAGGGGAACTTGCACTTCCACCGTGGTTCCATCTGTGCCAGCCGCATCTTGGCTCGTGATTCCACCTATGCTCCACAGTTCAGGGAGCTTCCTGATCACTTCCTCGAACTCTTTTTGTACGCCTAGGATGGCCATCGACTTGACGGCTTCAACCTCCTGTTCCTCCCTTTCCCTCTCCTCGACCTTCAACCTCTTAGCGACTTTGAGCATGACGTTTCTGAACTTAACGTAGGACGCGTCTCCTGTTTCCACGTCGTCTCTGGAGAGCTTAGGAACCAGGAAAGGTGCCTCAACAGCTCCTGTCGTGTTGTCGAAGGGGAAGTGGGAGTCAACGTTTCTATCGCCTAGGATTTCGCCTAAAGATCTTCTCCTTCCGATCGGTGTTCCTCCAACCGTCAGCTGGATTCCCCTCTGCTCGGGTGGAAGCCTCTGGCGGGAGACGGCTATGTAACCTGTCACCTCGCACTCAGCCATCATGTGCCCTTTCACGACGACGTTTCCAACCTTCTCGTTTATGTTGTAGACTTGTGTTTCCTTCGGCAACTTCTTCGGCTCAACCTTGACGCCGTTTACGTATATGGAGAAGGGACCGACTGGCCTTGTGAGGAGCACTATGAAGTTTGATTCAACGTAGCGTCGTATGTCGGCAGGCGTCAATTTGGCTGATTCGTTGATGAGCTCCTTGAACGCGAATGCTGTGCCGTTTACACCTGTAGGCGTCATGGGTTGGATGTCGACGAGTGCACTTTCCCCCCGGGCTACACGTTTAAGCATCTCGTCGGTTATCGCGAAGGATGCCCGCGCCATGTCCTTCTCGTTTTCAACGTTAAGCTGCTTGTAAAGCGTCAGGAAGCTGAACCTTCCAACGCCGTGGCGGCCTGATATAGGCCTCTTGTAGTGGTCGGTGTAGTTCTTGTACCTCTTTCTAGCGGTGCCTAGCGTGAGGAAGGCCTCCACGTCCTCATCCGTCATGCCCGCGTATTTGCCCTCGTCCCTTATGATGAGCGTCCCATCTTCCAAAGCGTCTATGAACACTTTTTCAGCGTCAGCCTCGTACGCGTCGCCAACGAACTCCTTTATTATGGAGTACGGCGTGTACGTTTTCTGGAAAACGTTGACGAAGAACTCCTCGTCAACTTTAAGCGGTCGCACCGTCAACGTCTAGCCCCCCTCAGTTTTCCTTCAACGCTTTCGGCGACTCCAGCGTCTAGAAGAGCTTTGGCAACGAGCTTCTCGAGGACAGCTATGCCTATGTACGCTTCAGGCGAGATCCCCTCAGCCTCGGCTGCAGCCTCTAAAGCCCTTATGACGTCAAGGTGTGGAAGCCTAACCCTGTACTCCTTCGCGGCTAAAGCGCTCGCCCAGTAAAGCGCCTCATCCGGGTCAAACTGCCGCTGCGGGTTCGCCCAGATTATCTGTGCAGCCTTCGCTATCCACTCCGCTGGATAGGTCTTCCTTTCGTGCCACTCCAGAAACTTCCGCCTGAAATCCGCGTTCTGAACCTTAACAACGTTGGCGGCAACCTCTGGAGAAAACCCTTCCTTCACAAGCTCAGCCGCCTCCTTCATCTGGTCAACGCTGAGCCTGCAAGCTTCCCCCTCGCTTACAAGCCGCTGGATCAGGGTGCTCTGCGGAATCTCTCTCAGAAATGGATACTTGCTCACAGCATCCTCTGTCTTTAGCGCCCTAGTGACGGTGGCCACACCCACCCCTTTAACTTTGGCAGCTGCCTTTATACCCTTCACAGGTTGTTGTTCCGCGCTAGAAACGGTTCCAAGTTGGAACCGTTTATTGCGGATTTTCTCGCCGCTTTCGGCGGAAGAAGCCTGAACTGCGGTTTCGTATTTTTCAAGATACTGCCTGACGGTTTCTCTGTTAACGCCGAATTCCTCGGCTATCTCGCTGAAACTTTTACCTTGCTGTCGGAGTCGCTTTGCGCGTTCAACCTGTTCGGGCGTTAAAGCTACGGGTCTGCCTGGTTTGCTGATGGCGGCTTTGATCTTCGCAAGCCTTGCAAGTGCAAGGTGCCTTTCGGTGGAGCTGTAGTCTTTTCTGCGGAGGTTTTCCTCGATCTCCACTTGCTCCCGCTGCAGCTTGTTGCGGGTCCTCACTACTGCTGGGATCTCGCTCCATCCGAGTTCACGGCACGCGTTCACCCTTCTCTCGCCTTCCACAAGCTCAAAGAGTCCTTCAGTTTCAGCAGGAGTGACCTCGACTGGATGGATGAGACCTACGTCTGCAATGGATTGTTTTAACTCCTCAAAATCCTCGTCCATTGCGAATTTTCTAACCCTGCCATCGGGTATCAGGATTTTGCCGAGCGGAATTTTCACGATTTTCTCCGCTTCCTCCATACAACTGCCTCCATAGCTATGAAACCTTCAAAGGTAGCCGGGGTTTTCCGGCGGCTTCCCCAACGCGGAGGATGAAGACTGCCGAAGCTTCTCCTACGACTCTTAGAACATTCTCGACGCCTGCAAGTTCGGCTGAATCCTTCAATTCCTCCCTCTTGCACCTTATTCTTCCAGTACTTACACTTTCAAAGTGTCTTTCCGAACGCTGCATACGACCACCACCTACTTTAACAGCCAGACTTTAAAAGCGAAAGTTTGGAAACTGAGAGGCACGCGCTTGCGTGGTCAACCCTGAGCACAGGCTCGAATCTAGATTTGGGGTCTGTAGCCACCTTCCTTCACCACCCTGACGAACTCGTCGAAGGCTATGTCTGAAAGGAAACCTTCCATGTGGAGCTTCTCAAGCGCGGCTATGGCTATGTACTGCTCCTCGGTTAAGCCGACCTTGGAAGCTGCCTCGCCAAGCGCTCTCACGGCCATGTAGTTCCAGAACCTAACCCTGTACTCCTTATGCGCGTGGGTGACCGCTTTGAGCGCCATGTCAACCGGCCAGTCCTTCTCAGGGTTGCATCGCATTAGGCTAACCGCTTCTCTGAGCCACTCAACAGGAAACTTGCCGTCCTCGTAAACCTTGAAGATCCCGTTCCAGTGTTTCTTAGCAACCCTCTGCATGTGCATGGCGACAACCGGGTCCAAGCCCCTGTCAAGCACAAGCTTAACAGCTCCCTCAACCTCCTTCGGAGAAGCCTCAAGGAAGTCCGCGACCTTAACCAGCTCCAGTATGTCTGAAACCTTTTCAAGCCTCCCCAAAGCAGGATACTTCTTGATAGCAGATTCAGCTTGGATACTTCGGACGATGGTCATATGGCTCATTCCGAGCGATTCAGCGACACCCCTGACTCCTGAAACTTCAGGCACCTCCTCCTTCAACTCAACGGCAGGCTCCTGTCTGACTTCCTGGCGAAAAATTGGAACTTTTTGTTCCATTTTTTCTCCACTCGAAGCGCCCTCGATCGCTACAAGAGGAGGTTGGGGAGAAATTTGTCCAGTTTGGATAACTTTTTCTTCAGTTTCTGCGGGTTTCTCACCCAAGTACTTGCTGACGGTCATATGGTCGACGCCTAATGCCCTAGCTATTTCCCTGATGCTTTTCCCCTGCTCTCGCATTTCTTTGGCTTTTTCAATCTGCTCCGACATCAACGCAGGAGGTCTTCCCCTCTGGCCAAGAACTGCAACTAGCCTCGCGTACTTGGCTATTGCAAGCGCCATTTGTTTACTGTTATACGGAAGCCTGTGTACGTTCTCGGCCACTTCAGCCATTTGCCTTTCAAGGTCGCCTCGGCTTCTGACGATTGCCTTTATGGTTTTCCAGCCTAACTCCTGAACTGCAGCATACCTGCGCAGTCCGAAGACTATTTCGTACTTTCCGCCGTCGAGCGGCTGAACCTCGACGGGCTGAAGCTGTCCGTTGACCTTAATCGACTCCTTGAGCTCCTCGAAGCTTTTATCCTTCAAAACCTCCTTTCGAATTCTCCAGTCTGGGACAACTATTTTTTCAAGGGGTATTTCAACAACGTTTTCCGAAATCTGTTCCATTTCATCACCACCTACAAGAGTTTTCTAAGCTTTTAAAGGAGAGAAGCCGTCAACAAGCTCCCCCTCCTAAACTTTCTCGTACAGCTTTGTGCGGAGAACTTCAGCGGCAGACTTGTAGGAGGACTCTTGAATGTAGTCTTCGTCCAGAAGCTTCTCGAGCGAGGCTAAAGCAATGTAGGTTTCCTTGTCCACTTTCGCGTCTGCAGCTGCCTTCTCAAGCGCTTGGAGAACCTCGTACCTTGGCAGCGGAACCTTAAACATGACGCATTTGTACATGTAAGCGCACTTGACGGCAAGCTCGGGCGTTACACCCGCCCCGCGCGAGCCGAAGATTCCCCTTGCAGCAACGTTCGCTATGTCCTCCGGCACTTTCTCCTTCTTGCATATTTCAAGAAGTTTCTCGCGTTCCTCAGGCGTCAGCCTTGAAAGGCTTGCGGCGAGCTCTGGACCAACACCTTTCGTCAGTATAAGGTCGACTGCTGTTTCAAGCTCCTCCCCGGACATCTTCCAGAAGTCAGCAATCTTGGCAAGCCTCGTCACATGCGAGCTCTTGCTGAGGCGCTCAAGCACTGGGTACTTTTTAATGGCCTCAGCAACTTTGGTTGCCCTTACAACAGTTGCTTGGTCGACCCTTAACTCCTCAGCTATGGCGCGCGTTGTAGGCTTCCCAGGCAAAGGCTTTTCTTCAGCATGCACTTGGCTAGAAATTGATGAAATTTTCATCAATTTATTGCGGATTTTCTCGCCGCTTTCGGCGGAAGAAGCCTGAACTGCGGTTTCGTATTTTTCAAGATACTGCCTGACGGTTTCTCTGTTAACGCCGAATTCCTCGGCTATCTCGCTGAAACTTTTCCCCTGCTCCCGCAACAGCTTAGCTTTCTCAACTTGCTCAGGAGTCAGAGCTTCAGGCCTGCCAAGCTTAGGCTCGCCTAGAATTTCCTTCACGATCTCGCAATATTCTGCTATTGCTTTCGCCCTTTCAACGCTGTCGTAGTCTAGCCGCCTTACGTTCTCCTCTATTTCAGCGAGCCTTGCCGCACGCTTGTCGTAAGGCCTTACGATTGCTGGTATCTCGCTGTAGCCGAGCTGTTGCATGGCTTTCAAGCGCCTCTCGCCTAGGACAAGCTCGTACCTGCCGTCCTCGAGAGGCCTGACGACAATCGGCTGGAGGCTTCCGGCGAGCTTTATGGACCTCGCCAAGTCCTCGACGTCGCCTAGGTTTTTCCTCAACCTTCCTTCAGGGACAACAATTTTCTCAACGGAGATCTTAACAACCTTTTCAAACTCCATATGATCACCGCCTAGCTTATCCGCCAGCCTTTAAAAGCTAAAGTTTGGAAGCTGAGCGTTCAGTTGCGGCGTTTGCTCAACTGGTTTTCACATGGCTTGCGGAATCAGGTCGGCTGGCCATTCGTTTTTTGATGCGGTCAGCTTTAAGCCGTGCTTGTACTTTCGCCTGTAGCTTGCTTTGTAGCCGAGCACTTCAAGGTGGCTTTTGCAGTACCTGTCACCTATGCAGCGGAAACCGCCGACGCATCCCGCGCAGTTTTCGTCTGCGAGGTTGAGTATCCTGTAGCAGACATGCGTCGCCTCCACCATTACGTCTGACACGGAGGACAGGCTGAAACGGTCGTCTACGAAGAAGTCGTTAAGCCTGTTCAAAAGCTTCTTCAGCGTCTGCGAAGCCTTCATACAACTTCCACCTCAAGCTTATAGACACGAAAGTTCAGGGGAGGTTTAGCAGCCGACAACCTCGACGACCACGTTGAAGCTGTAGCTTCCAGGCTCGGCGGACGGAAGTATCAGCACGTACATGTATAACTCCGCCTTCGTGTTTATGCGTGTGAGAGCTTCGTCGTAGAGCTCGCATGTCCCAGGCGAGTCTCCCGGCCTTGTGAACTTAACCATCAACCCTCGCGTGGCGTTCTCTGCGTGGACGCGCACGATGTTGGCGTTTCCGGCGAGGTTTCTCAGGCTGATCCTGAACCAGCCACAGTCGCTTCCCTGCCCCATCACCGCTATTACGGCGGCGCGTCCCTGTCCAACGCACAGCCATCCTGCGTAGTCGAACGTCGAACCTGTCCAAGCGGTCCGCATTTCGTCGATGACGACCGTCTGGCCTACCGCAACTTCACCGTGGGAGCCGCCTGCTTGTGGGTCTTGGACGGCGTATGGCGTGGCTAAAGCCGCCGCTAGGACGGCTGAGGCCGCCGCAACCGCCAGAAGCGCCAGAGCCCACCCTGGCACCCTCTTACCGAAGACAGCTACCTTTCCGCCGTGCATACCGTCTCAACCTCCGGCGCAATGTGAAGCGAGAAGTTCCAGCGCCTACCAGTGTAGGGACACGCTTCGCCGTTCAGCCTCTTGACGAGGCATCCTCCACGCACCTTGTCCCAGTAGTCGCAGAACGTGCAGAGGTCAGTTTGAGGACGCTGAGGTGCCACGCTGACGACCCTTGCGGACGCGGCTCTCCCGTAGAGGGTTGGAGCGTTTTCCCCGCCCGCGAGGTCGGAAATGGCCTGTTTAAGCCAAGATAACCCCAGCTTCTCGTTGAGCGCGGTGAGCTTCTCAATCATGTGCCTTTCAGACCTGTACATTCCCTGTATCACGTAGCCGCTTTTCCGCCTGGAGCTCTCACGGCGGAGTCTTCCGCCTTTCCAACTTTTCCAATTCCCACACATACCTACCACCCTCCAAAACCTTTTTTCAGAAGCTGTTTTTCAGAAGCTGTTTTTCACCTCCAGCCGAACCCGCATCTGCGGGTCGGAGCCAGGTTTTAGACGCTCCGCTTGCATCGGCTGGCTTAGAAAAAAGCAGAGGCAAGCCTATGAGTACAGTTTAGTGTTCAGAAGAATCTACCCTATAAGTGAGCGGTTTGTGTGGTTTTTGCAAGGAGTCGTAGAAAATCGCGTTTTTCGCGGTCTAAGTCTAAAACGAGCAGAGCTATTTTGGCCTGCGGCTGGAACGTTGAGGACGCAGCGTCCTCGCAGTTATGCAGACTTGGCAGACTTTCGGGTTAAAACCGCCGAACCTGCAGCGTCCCCTGAAGAACGGGCAGTTCCTCCGCTGGCCTTTGAACTTTGCCGACCGGAGGATGGGGACCACGAGCACTAAGGCGAAGAGGAGCATGGCGAAGGCTGGGTTGGAGAGAAGTGTGAAAGCGTAGCCGAGCAGCGGAACAGAAGCCACGACCTTCCCGTACACTTCCGCAGGCTTGACGACCCACGGGTCTGGCTGCGCGTAGGCGTCTCCCTTCGTCCTGAAGCCTTCAGCTGTGGCGTTTACAACCCTGTGGACGATGATCGTTTGGCTTTGCCTGAACGCGATGACGTCGCCGACGCTTACGTTTTCAGCGCGGACGACGAATAGGAGGTCTCCCACGTTGAAGGTTGGCGCCATGCTCTTAGAAGTTACGGCGAGGACAGGCGTCTGGCATCCCGTGGCTAGCCTCAAAGCGAAGCCTGAGGCGACGACGAGTGAGGCGGCGAGCAGAGCCGCTACAAGGAGCCTTGCAACCTTAACCCCTTTAACCTCGACCTCCGCCTGCTCAAAGAGCTCAGCAAGCCCGAAGGCTATGAGGAGCGAAGAGAGGAAGGCAGATGCGCTTAAGACGGCAGGCATCGTTAAAGCGTACTCTGGCCTGACGTCCCTTGGGAAAACAGCTGCAACCGCGAAAGCGAAGGAGGCTAAGGCTAACCCGAGGCTTAGGAACAGAACTGCGGCGAAGCTGAACCTCATGCAACCACCCCGCTGAAGCGTAGAAAAAGGGAGGGTTCTGCGCGGCGTTCAAGGCTTCTACTCGACGTAGATCACTTGGACGCTGAGCTTTGTCGTGAAAGCGTTGATGGCTGTCTTGCCAGTCTGGAAGGTTATCTTCACGTCGTAGCTTACCGCCGCCGGCGGGTTTGGAACGGTCTCGGTGAAAGTGTCCACAGGAGTTGACTTCGTCACTGTGGCGACGAGCGTTGAACCCTTGTACACTTCAACTGTGAAGCTTTGGAAGTCGCCTATGCGCGGGTCAACCACGACGAGCTCAACTTTCACGTGCGCTACGTCTCCGGCGACGAAGCCTCCCTTCGTGAAGTCGATGGTTATGACGCTGCTGTAAGTTCTTGAGTCGGCTGTCCTAGCTGGGTAGTTGGCAGTTATTGCTCCGACCGTGACGGGCTCCTCAACGTTGACTGTGACGGTGTTCATCAGAAGCATGGCCGACGCACCAAGCACTGAAGCCGCCATGAACGCCAGCGCCAAAGCCAAGGCGACGCCCTTTCCCTTCAGCATTCCGACGCCGAAACCCTTGCGCGCGAGACTATTTAAATTTCGCATCGCTTTCTCACCTCCTCCCGGAACCGCCGGGCCATCCTTAACCTCCAGCCGAACCTTTTCAGGCGGGAGCCAGGGTTTAGACGCTCCCCTCGCCTCGGCTGGTTTAAAAAGCGTTTAGAAAGGGAACTGGAAAAGCGGGGTTCAGCCTTCAGCCAGTTGAGCCTCATGAAGGAAGCTTCGTCCGGTGATGGCGCCTGTTAAGAAAGACGCGTACAAGGCGGCTTCGAGGAGGCTGGAGCCTATTAGGCCCGCAGCCCACGCGCCTTCGGCTAAGCCGTAGATGAGCTGGTGCACCCAGCAGAGCCTTAACCAGAACTTGCAGGCTGGGTTTCCGCAAAGCTTGGAAAGCTCCAAGGCTAGGAAGACGGCGGACGTTGAGAGGCCGCCTGAAAGCGCGACGACCAGACTTTGAAGCGGTGTGACGTTTGAAGTGGCTACAACGCACATTGAAGTCCAGGCTATGTAGCCTTCGCCTCCCGTTGCCTTCAAGAAGAGCATGTGGAAACACTCGTGGAGCACTGCCATGGCTGGGAGGCAAACTGCGAAAGCTGAAGCGTGTCTTAAACTCAACTCTTCCACCACCCCCAAACCAAACGTCTCCTTTAAAAGGCTTGAAACGCAACGGTTTGATGGAGCGAACGCGTTTGGACAAGTGTCCCGAGTGCGGCAGCACCCGCATAATAAGGGATTACGACAGCGGAGAGGCTGTTTGCGGAGACTGCGGGCTCGTGATTGAGGAGCATTTCCTAGACGAGGGACCTGAAACGCGCGCTTTCAGCCCTGAAGATTACGAGGAAAGGCTGAGAACAGGGTTGCCGGAGCAGTACTCGATCTTCGACAAAGGCTTAACAACTTCCATAGACGTTTCAGGAGAGGACGCGTCTGGAAAGAAGCTTCCAGCTGAAACATACTTCAAAATGAAGCGCCTCAGCAAGTGGCAGGTGCACTCGAGGGTTTACAGCTCGACGAACAGGGACCTCGCCCAAGCCATGGTTGAGCTCGACAGACTATGCGACGCGCTCGTCATACCGCAGGCGACGAAGGAGCAGGCAGCCGTCATCTACAGGAAGGCGCTTGACAAGGGAATAGTCAGGGGAAGGTCCATAGCGTCCACGGTTGCAGCTTCGCTATATGCAGCGTGCCGCACGACAGGCGTTGAGAGGCCGCTGCGCACAATCGCAGAGGCAAGCCTAGCTGGGAGAAGGCTGGAGCACGATGGAACATGGAAGCGCAAGAAGGGA
>Ga0080004_1228191_pt1 | contig 14025 bp, 11 predicted proteins | sample WasSprMetagenome_FD_69207 | JGI IMG/M metagenome (GOLD analysis project Ga0080004, IMG submission 69207) | Sulfidic aquatic microbial communities from Washburn Spring, Yellowstone National Park, USA - WS (SPADES assembly) (version 2) | ecosystem: Environmental > Aquatic > Thermal springs > Hot... | reverse complement strand
TATACAATAAGAATACTTATCAGAAAATAGCCTTTCGTAGCTGTTTCTAGTTTCATAAAGGTTTATAAGGTTGCATTATTACACATCTTCATGAGATTCCCTGTGAGGGGTGAAGAGCTGCGGAGGGCTCTCCCCAAGGGCAGCAACCAAGGTGTGGGGTCCCAGGGGTGGCCCTGAACACCCCCCAAGGCATATGCAGACCCAAGGAGCGGTGCAGGGGAATATAGATGAGACTATGACCATAAAGCAATATGAATCTATATAAGAGCCGAACCCCAGAACCTCTTCGCCGCATGGTAAGCACAAAATCCATCAATTTTTACTCCATCCCCAAATATCTTACAACATCGTCTATGTATCTGAGTATTGAGTCTGCTGCTATGGTTACTATGTTCCCCCTCTTCAGCTCTTCAGCTATTTTCAGTGCTGCAACAATGTTTGCAGCTGATGATATCCCCACTAGAAGCCCCTCCTCCCTCGCTAGCCTTGCAGCCATGTCCATGGCCTCTCTGTACGAGACCTCAACAACTCTATCTATGATACTTCTGTCGAGTAGTGGTGGTATGTCTGTATAGAGAAGCCCTTCTATCCTATCACCTATAGTGCCGCCGGCGAGTGGCGATCCCTTTGGAGTCACAGCAACCACGAGCACATCTCTCTTCATCTCCTTCAAAAACCTTCCAACACCAGTAATTGTCCCACCTGTTCCAACACCCATTACAAAAGCATCTATATCACCATTCAGAGCTCTCCATATCTCCCTAGCTGTGGTCTCGTAGTGAGCAAGAGCATTTGCAGGATTTGCATACTGGTTTAGGAAGACCCCTCCACACTCCTTTGCAAGTCTCTCACCAAGCTTTATGTAGTAGTCCTCTGCTAAGGGGTTGTCACCCCCCTCAACAACATCTGCACCCAATAGCTTTAAAACAGCTATCTTACTTCTGCTAGTGCCCCTAGGAACCACTATCAGAGGTCTTAAGCCAAACCTCTTAGCAATGAAAGTGACGGAAATAGCTGTATTGCCACTAGAAGCCTCTACAACAACATCGCCAGGTCTTAAACCATGTCGCTTAATAGCATCTCTAATCATGTAGAGAGCAATTCTATCCTTATGACTGCCAGTAGGGTTGAAGAGCTCTAGTTTGACAAAAACCCTAGCACCCCCTAGAGGCTTTACCCTCTGAAGCTCAACAACAGGGGTGTTTCCAATCAGATCAATAACTGTTACCATATCCACTCACAGGGGAATATCGTGCTACGCACAGAAAAATAACAGTTTTGCTCTCTATAAAAGAGCGTTTTCTCCTCATATACACCAAAGTATTAGAGAGTTACTAATGCGCCACAGTATGCAACTCTATTTAGTGGTTGCTAAGTATTCCTCTCTTATTATTGCTCCTGTGCTTTTGCTGTACTCAACAATCTTTATACCTTTTCTCCCATTGAGCGTCTCATAAAATGTCCTTATGATTAGGTACATAGCTGTGGCACCAGGATCCTGCTTCCCAACACTTCTTTCACCCAGATAACTTGCTCTACCCTTTCTAGCCCTCATGCTAATAGTCTTCTCTAGATGCATCCTCGCTACCTGTATTAATAATTCAAATAGTTTCACCATATCTATATCCTTCTCTTTCTCTACAATCTTCTTCATCTCATCTACAACTGGCTGAAGAACATCAACTATTGTTTTATCACCCACTTCAGCACCTCCAATAAGCTTAGCTACTCTAAGCATAGAACTGAACATGTCTATAAAATCATTTACATACACCATTTTCTTTCCTTTCATAGTTTTAGATGCTTCTAGAAGCATCATACCTATTAAAGGACCTGAAGCACCTCCAGATACCTGCATAAACTGCATAGCAGCTTCATGAAGTATTGTACCTATATCTAGTTGCTCTACATCTTTTCTCTGCTGAAGCAAATCTCTAATTTTTCTAAATCCTCTACCAACATTTGTTCCAAAGTCGCCATCACCTATCTGACCATCGAGCCAGTTGAGATATTCCTCGTTAGCTGAGAAACATTCAGCGATATTCATAAGTATTTCGCAGAACTTTTTAGAATCTATAGAGTATATTTTCTCATTCATTCGCTATCCCCATAATATAGTTTTAGAGATAAGCGTATATATATTCGGTATTGGTTGAATCTCTGTATCGAAGCCAAGCTAGTGCTAAATAAAGATTTTAAATCTTTCTGATGATTGGTAAGAGCTGGTGAGAGTTTTGGTTATAAAGAAGTTGATTAATGAGCCTGATAGAGTTGTTAGGGATATGCTTGAGGGTATGGAGCTCGCTTTTCCTGAGATTATAAGGTTAGATCCTCAGTGGAATAATGTTTATAGGAGGTATAGAAAGCCTAGTTATAAAGTTGCTTTGCTATCTGGTGGTGGGAGTGGTCATGAACCTGCTTTCGCAGGTTATGTAGGCTACGGCATGCTTGATGCTGTTTGTGCTGGCCATGTATATACAGCTCCAACAGTTCCTCAAGTATATGCCGCTATAAAGGAGATCGCTACGGATGCTGGGATATGGGTGTTTTTCGGGAATTACACAGGTGATTTGATGAATTTTGTGCCAGCTATTGAAATGGCTAGGAGAGAAGGTATAAAGATAGACTACATAGCTGTTAACGATGATGTTGCAATACCTGTGAAAGAGAAGAGAAGGGGAACAACAATACATATACTTGTGCATAAGATAGCGGGTGCAGCTGCTGAAGAAGGATACTCATTTGAAGAAGTTGGTAGAGTTGCCAGAAAGGTTATAGAGAGTGGTAGAGATATAGGCGTAGCATTAACACCATCAACAATGCCTACAACAGGTAAACCAACATTCGAGCTGCCAGAGGATGAGATAGAGTTCGGTATAGGGGTGCATGGAGAACCAGGTATAAAACGAATGAAAGTTGTTTCATCAAGAGAGCTTGCAAAGCTAATGATTGATAAGATAACTGAGGATTTAAAGCTTCAGAAAGGTGATGAAGTAGCTTTAATTGTTCAAGGAACCGGGGGGACACCATATATGGAGAAATTCATATTCTATAGAGATGCTAGAAAATATGTAGAAGAAGCACTAGGTCTAAAAGTTTATGTTAGCTGGGTTGGAGAATTCATAACTTCACTAGATATGCAAGGAGGAAGAATAGCAATACTTAAACTAGACGATGAATTAAAAAGACTCTTAGTAGCACCAGCTTTAACAATAGCAGTAAAAATACCACCACCTAATGTAGTTTCGTAAACAGCAGATAAACAATCTCTTAATACGATATAGAGCTCTAACACTATAACTATTTTCTATTCGCTTCTATATTTTTCTCTACAGTCTATAAACAAACCAACTTCTTAATGTATTATATAGTAGAATGGGATAACTTTTGAATAGCCTGGGAATTAATCTAAGGTGTAGAATTGAAAGTAGAATAGCAATGCTATAAGAACTATTATCTTGTGTTATTTACATCTATACGTACAGCATGTAGTATTCTGTTTTCTCTATTCTTCCTGTCACAGGGTCTACTTTAAGACCTAATGTTTCGAGGGTATCAACACCTATTACAGGTATAGCATTTTCAAAAGCAAGGATTCTCACAGGACCTTTCCTACCCTCAATTTCGCATTCTGCTACAAATACCTTAGCTTTAACTGTTCGTCCATCGCCAAGCTTTAGCTCAGCTGTAAAAGGTGTCTCAATAAAATATTTCTCAGCGATATCTATAGGCATAACAGTAAAGGGGGCTCCTGTATCGACGAGAATCTTCTCAAATTCTATTACATCTCTACCTCTGAAACTAGCTTTAACGAAGATATGACCCATAGAGATAAACCTCTTGCTATGTAGATTACTCCTTAACCTGAATATATACGCTATTACGATATCTATACCATGTCTGCTCCTGGAGCTGTTCTAGCTATAATTAGTACAGCTTCAACACATTTTTGAATATGCGTTAGCCATAGATTCAGCTACTTCTTCAGCATGATCTCTACTTTTTGTTAAAGCTATTATACTAGGACCTGCACCACTTACTGTTACACCTAGGGCTGTGTATGTTTTGGCTAATATGTTTACTTAGCTTTGGTTGGTTAACTTTTTTAAGGTTGGTTAGCCTTACTATATCTCAGCAATTCATCTATGGCACTTTTATTTTGAAGGTTAGGAAGAGGGGTGTAGTTGTATTGCCTAAGGAGCTGAGGACTAAAGCTGGTATAGAAGAGGATTCTGAGGTTGTTGCTGAGATTAGGGGTAATGAGGTGTTGTTGAGGTCGCTTAAGCCGGTTATTGTAAGAGTTGACTGGGCTTCTGTTGAAAAGATTTTGCATGAGGAAAATAAGGTAGAGGAGGAGAAATTGCATAAAATCCTCAAAGAGTTGCGTTCTTGATACGAGTGTTGCACTAGCTTACATAATTGAAAACGCTCCTGGTAGAGACAGGGTTGTAGAGATTTTTAATGCAGCTAAAGAAGGTAGGATGAAGCTATATACAGCCCTACCCCGTGCTAAGCGAAGTACTGTATGCAGCGTCCAGAATATATAGTGTAGCAGGATTTGCTGAACACAATAGAATGGCTCTAGACCTAGTGCTGTGGATTAAAAATGTGGCTGAGGTCACTGAAATAACGCTGGACATTGTTTTGAGAGCTGGAGAACTTAAAGAAGCTTCTAGGGATAGCATTAACAGACTGCTACGTCATTGCAACAGCAGAGACCTTGAATGCTACAGCTCTATTCCTGAAAATTGAGGAAGAAATGAAAAAAGAATGCACCTTATTGAAAAGCTACCTGTAGAGTTCATAGTCGAAGCACTGTAATTGCTATACTTGGCAAACTTTTTATAAACACGCAAAGCACGCTAACCCTAAACAACTTGACTCGTGTTAAGAGTTGATTAGGTGCAGATAAGCTTTTCAAGTAGTTCTGGTTGCAGTATTGCATTTTCTTGTCACAATCGTCATCATAGTAATGGTGATGACAACTCCAATGCTTTAGCAATTCTTTTATCTGCCGAGAACAACTATCTCTAGCAATGAAGCTACTATTAGTACCCCTCCTATGTACAGCTTTTTGCTAAGCATGAAGATGTTGAAAAGGTGATTGTAGCAGAGTTAAGCTCAGATAAAGAGTTTAACAGTGCTAAGGGCGTGAAGGCGAGTCAGAGTGTTTTAGTAAGCTTGAGGTGGGTGAATCGAAGTTCTTGGCTCTGTCTTTGCTGTAGCTGTTTCACACTATTTCAGTGAATGGAATTGCGTGTAGTAGTGATGTTGGTAAGAGTTTGAAGGCTTCTGCATATTTTACACCTATCTTCTTACCATATAGGATTGCTAGGTATCTTAACAACGCTTCCCAGTAACCCCAGTTAGAGCTTACTTGAGATTTGTGGGCTTTTAAAGCCTCTAGCTTTACCTCAATAGTATCTGTTATGTCATAGAATGTGTTTGGTCTTGAGGTGTAGTAGAAGGCTATGTAGCTAACATGCCAAGGCTCTAAACCGGTGATAAGATTCTCTTCAGTGTAGTGCGGTAGTGATGCAAATAGAACAGCCTCTGCTGTTACTAACCCCGTGTTTCTGTGGTCTAGATGAGCTTCGTAAGGAAGCCAGGCGTCTGGTGCAAATACTAGCTCGGGTTTGAGAAGCCTGATTAAGGTGATGAGCTTTGTCCTAGCCTCTTTATCGTAAGGCATGTACCCATCTCTGTAGCCAAGCCACATAACCTTTTCAACGCCTAGAACACTTGCTGCCTCTTCCTGCTCCTGCCTCCTAACCTCAGCCAGCCTCTGAGGAGCTATGGCGGGGTCTGAGGTGCCTAGAGAGCCATCTGTAGCAATAACCATGTAAACCCTCTTACCCTTCCTAGATAGAGAAGCTATTGTACCCCCAACACCAAATTCACAGTCATCTGGATGAGGAGCTACACAAAGAACCCTGTTAACAACTTCGAAAACCCTATCAAAATCAGGTGCTATGAACTTTCTAACAACAAGCTTAACAGATTCTTCTAGAGGAAGCTGAGCCAATTCCCCAATCACTTTAGACATGTCCACGCTCACGAAAACCACCATACTCAAGAACCCTATAGATAAGCAGTATATAACCCTAGATGAAGATTTTGATAGACCTAGAACTATACCAATACAACACATTACAGACAATACATCATATAGAACCTAGGAGCTTCTCATCTATGGCATTGAGGAGGTTAGACCAAGTACCTTGCCTAGCACCATGCCCAGCATGTAGAGAAGTATTGATACTCCAAAGATCAGTAGTGTTGTTTCTACGACTCCTCTCTCATAGCTCCTTCCATGCAGTATAGCTACATAGAAAGTCATGTAGGTCACTACAACCCTACCTCACTTCATAATAAACGACCTCATATCAGTATTCACAACTATGATAATTATTGCAATGGCTGTTAGAGACCTTAAGGAGCTTGTTGTTGGCAAAAGCCTTATTTAGTTTTAAGCATCATCCGCCTATAGAGAACTTTGAACACATTCATTTATTCTATAATTAGTAGAATTAGTAGTTGTTTGCAAACTGGTAAAAACTATTTTAGAAGCTAGCCATAGCCAAGTCTTTTTGAAAGGGGTTAGAATGGTTGATACGAGAGGTAGTAGATGGCATAACTTATCTTAATTGCTCTGCTAAGCTCGTCTATGGCAAGCCAATCATCTTGATTAAGCCTCCATCCAACAGTATTTGCAAGTTCTTCTACTTGTTCAGGGCTCTTGGCACCTGGTATTGGTACTACAACAGGGCTTGATATTATTAGCCAGTTGAGAGCTACTTGAGTTGGTGTTTTGCTGTATTTCTCGCCAATAGTCTTTAATAGCTGTACTAATTTCCATATCTTCTCAAAGTTCTCGATGTGAAATATGGGTTCTCTTGCTCTAACATCTGTGAATTTAGGTAGGTTTTCTGGCGTATACTTTCCTGTTAAAGCACCTTTTGCTATTGGGCTCCATGCTTGGAGGGTTATGTTATGCTTTTCAGCATATGGTATTATCTCTTCCTCAGCCCACCTCTCAACGAGGTTATAGCGGTACTGAAACACCTCAACATCAGCTCTAGATAAGTTACTTCTAAAGCTTTCAACAAGTTCTACAGGGAAGTTGCTTAGACCCAGATACCTAGCAAGACCGATATTAACTAGTTTCTCAAGAGACCTTGCATATACCTTAGTCGGGTAGTTATGCCAAGCTGGAGGCCAGTGAACTAGTATCCCATCTATGTGATCAAGTCCAAGAATCTTTACCGAGTGTCTAACAGCTTTTTCAATATCGTCAGGATTCAGGAAATCCCCAGGTATCTTGGTGGTAACTATAACCTCATCTCTCTTAACACTAAGTTCTCTAAAAGCCCTGCCCACAATATTCTCACTCAAACCATTGCCATACACCATAGCAGTGTCGAAGAGGTTTATCCCTAGCTCAAGAGCCTTGGCAATAACAGCCTTAGCCTTCTCATACTCTGTTACACCCCAAGCTTCACTAAACTGCCACGCACCCATGCCAACCCTAGATATCTTCTCCTTTGTCTTACCAAGGGTTGTGTACTCCATAAACAAAATCACCAAGAGTGAAATAAGTGAGGAGCAAGGTAATAAATACTGTGGTTATAAAACTTGAGAAGCACTTGCGAATAACTTTCAAGGTCTCGAACAATTTACAGAATCAACAATCTCATCATGTAAAAGCTAAGAAAATATAATGGCATAACTACTCTACAACGCTATTCCCCCATTCTAAGAGACAACACTTTCAGTTATAATGAACAAAGATTTTAAGAGTGAAGACGCGTTTAAAAGAAATACTAAAGAATGTTGTTTTTAGAACTTCGAGAGAGACATGTTGTAAGAGTGTTTTTGAGTAGTTATGGGGAATAGTACAGCAATTTGCAGCAATGTATCTTCTATAGCTTTATTTTTATCGCTTCATCTCTTTTCCTCTGTGCTCACTAGAGTTTTACCAGGCTTGGGGGTGCTAGAAAATCAGACTTCGTGTCTTGGTTTCTCAGAGAGCCTCATACCCTCAACCCCCATCGACGCACTAAAATAGCTATTTTCAAAGCCTATAATATGAATTTTTAGCATCAATTCATATAAAACTGTATAAACCTATGCTATATTTATAAACAGTAGTCAAAGGCGCTAAGGGCTGTTGCTATAACAGCTCCAAAAAGGTTTACAAGTGACTGATGAGAATGTGAATGTAAACCCATCTGACATAGTCATAACAATTATAGGCAGATCTACTTTAAAAACAGTTCTAAGCTGCTCAATATCAGGGTGTTTAAGCTAGCCCAAAAAGTGTCTGTAAGGTTGTAGATGGAAGAAATTATGTCGGTTAGCATTAGTGGAATACCTAGCCTTGCCATAGAGGATAGAATGAGCCTGCAATAATTCTCTCCCTGTAGCTCTCTATAGATAAGCTCCTCAACTCCTCACAACCAAAACCACTAATGCATCAGAGCTAGTACTACTATGAAAACGTAGTAGCTAACAGCAATAAGCTCTTACTGAATTATCTTGCGCAAACCATTGGAATTAATTGCTGAGACTAGGTATTTATTAAGAAGGGTATATACTGCAAAGTCTTCTAGTAGGTATAGTTGCTTCAACAAATATATTAAAGTTATAAACTTTTTCTAAGTTATTATAAAACAGAAGTGATGTTTGCTTGGATAAAAGGATTGTCTTCATGTATGTAGTTGTCTTAGTGATGGTTCTAATACGCTTGCTGATCCCTCTCAGCATCTTTACAGCTTTAGGAGAAACCTATGTTACTGTCTACATAAGGCCTGATGGCAATGTTGTGCCCTCAAACGCTCCTATTACAACTACTGATAAGCATTACTATAAGCTGACAAGAGATTTTATTGGGAGTATAGTTGTTGAGAGGGGTGATGTAGTAGTTGATGGTGGTGGGCATGCTCTTGTGGGGAGAGTTGGACAGGGGTTTATGGATAAGGGCTTAGCTGTTCTAGCAAGTAATATACTCATAACGGGCTTTAGGATCTACAACTTCAGCATAGCGCTAATTATTTTAAATGCTACTAGCGTTGAGGTCAGCAAGTGTACAGTAATTGGCAACTGGGAGGGTGTTCACATAATAAGCTCTAATAATGTGCTTATACACAACAGCACAATGAAAGACAACACAGCATCAATACACTTAGATAACTCAACTTATGTTGAAGCAAAAGAAAATGTCATTGAGGGTGGAGGAGCTGCAGTTATTGTCAGTAACTCCTCTAATGGCTACATCCATGACAACACCATAAGCTTAGCGAGAATAGGCATTATTGTTGAGAGGTCAGACATGGTGTATATTGGTGGCAATAGAGTTGTGGTGCCTAACGACATTGGGATTAGTGTTGAGAACTCTGTTATGACCATCATCTTCAACAACTCACTAAATGGGGAAAATGGGGCAGGCTCTTGCAACATACATGTTACAGGCTCTGAAAAGACTGTTATTCACAAAAATCTTTTGTTAAATGCACCAGAAGCAGTAGTTATTGATGAACTTTCAAACCACACAATCATCTCCTACAACCATTTAGCTAGCGAGGATCCTTACAGACTACCAACAATTACACTGACAGGCATCTCTACAGATGTAATGGTGTATGGCAACAGTGGGGAGATGCATATAGAGCCTCACAGCTCGCATAAAGTGGTTATAGAGAATAACACCAATGCTGTGATTAGAGGGGATACATCGTCTTCGCTAGCCATATGCATCAACATACATACCTCAATTGAGCTAAGCAATATTAGCAATGCCTACATATGTGGCAACCTAGCAGACACAACATCACCTGCAACTGCAAACGGAATTGCTGTAAGTGGCACAGATATAGCAATACATGGGAATATCATTAAAAACTACAGGCAAGGTGAAGGTATTGAAGTGAGTGGCGATCATATTAAGGTCTATGAGAATGAGGTGATTAATAACAGCCAGGGAATAGTGATTAGTGGTAGCAGCTTTGAGGTGTACAGCAATAACATAACCCGCAATAATGTCGGGATACTGATTGCAGGAATGGCAAGTAGAGGTGTAGTGTATGACAATCTCATAGCGTTTAACGGAGGTGACCAGGAACCCTTCTGTGATGGTCCTGGCACAGGGGTCTGTATCTATGGGTCTGAACCCTATAATATAACATTTTATCACAATAGCTTTTTCAACAACTCTCTCAACAAAGACAAGCAGGTTTACAACTGAAAGCCTCGCCCTTTAGGGCGGGGATGAATAGAAAAGCATATAAATTTTCTTAATTTAGTTATTCTTGGTGATGAGTATTAGGTCTTTGAGCCAATGGCGATGATTAGGAGTATATATCCATAACCCCGAGCCCCGTCTGGGGTAGGGGTAACGGGCCGGAGACCAGGCCCGGGACTGAACCCTCAGGAAGAGGGGATGTAGTCCCAAACCTCTCCGCCCTAAGGGAACCTCCGCCCTTCAGGACGGAGAGGAGGTCAGATAACTAAAGAGGGCTATAAGTGGGATAAAGACTACCCCTCTGGAGGTAACTACTGGAGTGATTACACAGGCGCTGATGTAAAGAAGGGGGTTAACCAAGACGAGCCTGGCTCTGATGGCATTGGCGACACACCATATCAAGTGTACATATATCCAAGGGAACTTGATAGATACCCTCTAGTAAAGAGGTCTCCAAACCCTGGTAAAAGCCAGCTTAATCTAATTCCTCTACCCAACATAGTGATAGAGCCTCCATTGGCAAGGATTTCACCATCAACTCCTACACCAACACCCACAGCCACGCCATCACCAACCCTCACAGCGACTACAACAATCTCTTCCACTAGCCCATCCTTAACATATACATCAACTCAGCAAACCACAGCACCACAGACAAAGACTACTCAAAGTACTGGTAACACAGTAAGCACAACTACTACAACTCCTCAGAAAGCTTTTGATATGACTCCACTAATAGTTGGCAGCATAGTTGTGGCTGCTATTAGCGTTATAGTTATAATCTTATTGAAGAGAAGGTGAGGTAGTACACAATAAAAACCCTAAAATCAAAACCTTTTTACAACTTGCCATTTATTGTGGGGAGGAGGTTAGCTTGAAAAAGGTTCTTGATGCTCACTTCTACAAGTCTGAATGGATTCTCTTCTGCTAGCACTTTTGCCTCTAGTTTTGCTATTAGAATTGTTGTGTTTGTTGATGTGTAGCCTCCTCCAGTTAAGCAGAAGTCTTTGGTTACCTCAACACTTGTTGAGCTATTGAAGATGTAGTCTGTTACCACAGACACCCTACTAATGTTGTTCAAAATCATTGCACATAGAATGTATGGCGGGCTTGCCTGAGGAACAACAATTATCTCTCTTGGGCTCGGATCCCTTATGTATAGGTGAATAAATCTCTCCATCCAAGGATTAGCAACTATTGGTTCACTAACCTCAGAAGCTCTGGAGGCAATCCTCATTGCAGCATCATATATTGCTGGGTCTGGAGCTGCTGGAGCTAACCCGCTTGGAAACCTCTTGAGAGCTGAGGTGAGAGTGCTGTTGAGGTCGTTAACCCCCTCAGGCCCGATCATGAACACCCCTGGCGTTATTAGGAAGAGTATGTAGAGAGACTTCACAGTTCTGCTCCTAAACATCCATAGTTGAGATGCTGAGAGGGCTATGATTATATGTGATGCTGACATTAATACCCTGTCCCATTCAACACCTGAGAAGCTGTTCCACGGCAGTAGAAGTGGTGTTAAACTGAGTAATAGTAGTAATAGTGAGAATGCTATTGATAATGTGGCTCTTCTCCACAGCCTCTCCACAGCCGCTAGGTATAGAGGTGCTAGTGTACCTAGGCAGATGAGTATGTATGGATATAGAGAAGGTCTCTCACTAAATGTCTCTCCAACTATTGGAGGTACATAGCCTAGTACAGGGTTCTGAACTACTGGCACTCTGAGGTACCACGATATAAGGGTGTAGCTAGCTATGGCAACACCTATGTAAACAGCTGAAACAGGGATTCGAAGCCTCTTCAGCCCAGGTATGTAGAGAAGAATCACAAGCAGTGAAATTATTATTGCTAATGCAGCACCAAACTCACTCGCTAAACCAGCTAGCAGTAATAGTAAAGATGTCTTGGCAAGTCCCACAGGATCCTCTCTCAACCTCTCGACAAGGATTATAGACGCTAGTACAAGTATCTGTGCAAACACCTGCTTCTGGAGATCCCAGGACATCCTAAGGCTGAGTAGAGAGAAGCTAGCTATTAGCGATGCCGCTACAGACCTCTTCCCACTTAACCCAAGAACCCTTACACTGTAGAGCGCAACTAAAGCTGAGAGAACTCCGTAAGCTATTGGCGGGTAAACCTTAAACACGAGCACAGGATCCATGAAGAGAGTGAGTGGATAGAGGACCCAGTCTAGAAGTGGTGGTGTGTTTCTTAATCCGCCCATCCACCAGTAAGACCCGAAGAGGCTGGGCCTGTAAACAAAGTCCCTTAGGTGAGCAGCATAAGATACTGTGTCGTAGCCTACCAACCTATAGCCCCAGACAAGCTCTGGAATAAACCTTGTAGCAAAGCCCAGTAGAAAGCCTATAGCAACAGGGTGATCAAGAAAGCTGTTACCAGCTCTCACAAGGGTACTCCAAACATTGACAAAGCTAGTGGTTTGTGCAAGGACTAAAGGCCCTTGAGCAAAGCTGTGAAGAAGCATAGCGCCAAAAGATAACACTGCACCAATAAAGCTAGTGACATAAACAATTAAACCCTGCTGAGGCACTAGTGTAAAGCCTCCTATGTAGAAGTTGTATGAATTGAAGAAGAATGTGTAGACAGTTATATACACCCTAACAAGCCACATAATCAACACCCCTAGAACCTCTAGCAAAAGCGTTGAAGCTATTGAAATACTTCCAAACACTATAAGCTCCAAAGCAACAGCAATTGTCATCAAAATAAGTGAGGTAATGAATATGTAATCAAGCCTAATAAAGTAGTAAGGGTAAGAAACACCAGTAGGAACAAGAGGCACTAAAAGCAATACAAAACCCATGAAACCAATCAACAACCTATAGCGTAACAAGGTACTGTAGAGATCCATATCTATCTACACCCTTACCACATAAAAAACAGGAAAACACAGCAAATAAAAACTTTGGTATAGACTCAAACACCACCCCACTTCCAATGACTGTGAAGCGCAGTGAAATGACCTCCTCGCTAAGACTGTTACAGATGTGAATCCAAGTAGATGAGGAGAACCAGTGAACCACCTAAAGGGAGCCCTCGCGTTTCCCCGCTAACGGTACTCGATGGTATCTGTGAATTGTGATCCCGTTAGCGGGGTTGCACCTCTGTGTGGGGCTCACTAGCTTCATCCATGCTTCATGGGTGTCTATAGAGCCCAACGCCACGAGACCCCCATCCGAATCTCTCTATCAACTCAGTGCAGATCATCCAAGAAATTATAAAGTATAGAGTTATTTAAACATTACTCTAAGAGCCAAGCATCTACAGATATTCACAGATATCTAAAACTATCATCAGTTCTATAACAGCCTTCTAGGGTGGGGAAAAGGTTAATTTGTTTAAGCTATGATAATGCTCATAAACACTTTTTATAGGTAAAGCTAGAATAAGATTTTGAATAGTGTTGAGGGTTTGAGGCTTGCATTGGGAAGTGAAGAGAAGTTGTGTGGCTGTTTATGGAGAGGATTCCTGGGTATAGGGTTGGTGCTGAACACCTACCTGAGCCCTATAGAGGGCTTGTGATTGAGCTTTGCAAGGCTTTAGAGAGGGTATTTGGAGACAGGTTTGTATCGCTTGTTGTGTTTGGCTCTGTTGCTCGTGGAGAGGCTAGGAGGGATAGCGATATAGATTTGCTCATAGTTGCCCAAGACTTGCCTAAGTCTAGGTTTAGAAGGCATGACCTTTTTGAAGAGGCTGAAAAAGCTGTTGAGCCCATGGTTGAAGAGCTTTGGTCTAGGGGGCTCTACGTAGACTTCTCCCCAATA
>Ga0080004_1141230_pt1 | contig 14025 bp, 14 predicted proteins | sample WasSprMetagenome_FD_69207 | JGI IMG/M metagenome (GOLD analysis project Ga0080004, IMG submission 69207) | Sulfidic aquatic microbial communities from Washburn Spring, Yellowstone National Park, USA - WS (SPADES assembly) (version 2) | ecosystem: Environmental > Aquatic > Thermal springs > Hot... | reverse complement strand
TTTTCCTCATCATTCTGTCCTTGAGAAGGATATACAGGTTTCTCATGTTCAAGGAGGAGAAGAAGCTTGTGAAGGATGGAGTTTATGGTTTAGTGAGGCATCCCCTCTATCTAGGGGATTCAATATGGCCGATAGGCTGGAGCCTCATCTGGACGAAGCTCTGTTCCCTCATTTTAACGCCCATTTGGTTTTTATTCTACATAATAACCACTTTTTATGAGGAGAGAAGGCTTGAGGAGGAGTTCGGTGATGAATACAGGGAGTACAAGAAAAGAGTGAGGAGGATAATCCCTCTAGTTTATTGAACCGATTTCCGCCTGCTGATTGCTCTTCAGCAACTTTATGTATAAAAGGTATTTTCTGCATGGGGTCTTTTAGAGGAAAGTTTATTAATTGGTGTAAAACGGTCAAGAGATGGATTTAATCATAAGGTATGACCCGGAGGCAGATGTGCTTGTGATTAAGCTCAAGGAGGGATCTCTTGTGGATGAGGAGCTCCTTGACAACGATGTTATCCTAGGCTATGACAGCGAGGGAAATATAGTATCGATGGAGATACTTGATGCCTCGAGAAAAGGGCTTATGAACGCCCTTTTTGAGCTGGCTAAATCTAGAAAGGAGGAGACAAGGTTCCTTCTTTCCAAGATCGATGGCTGAAGTACAGGCTTGCTGAAATAACTTCTATTGAAAGCATCATAACGGCCTACAAGGCTGCTGTTACCATGATAGAATTGGAATATACTCATCCTTGAGGAGTTATTAATCAGTTTATCATTTAAGCCTCTCTATTACCTCCCTCTTTTCAGGATATCCCAGCATCTTGAGAAACCAGTAAATCAGATCCCTCTCAGTAACTATGCCTACAAGCTTTCCGTTTTTCACAACAGGTAGCCTCCTTATCCTTTTTTCATACATCATAACATATGCCTTTGTCACAGCTGTATCAGGAGTACATGTGACAACAGGGCTGCTCATCAAAGAGCTGAGAGGGAAGTCAAGTGCCTCCTTCCCGTGAATTGCTATGAACCTCACTATGTCCCTCTCCGTCACTATGCCTACAGGTTTTTCATCTTCCGTCACGACTATGCAGCCTATGTTCTCCCTCCTCATCAGATCGGCTGCCTCCATTATGGAAGAAGTGGGTCTGAGCGTTATAACAGGCTTTTTCATCACGCTTTCAACTGTAAGCTCCTTGCTCATACTGCGTTTTGCAGGAAGGAAGAATAAAAACTTTTATGCAAGGGCTTGTTTAAAGCTCTAAATTTTTCAGATTTAATTGATTTTAAGTTTTCACTGATAAATTAGAATAACGACAAGAACGAAATATAAAAATTCAAATTTCCTTGTTAATTTCAATATAATGATTCTATCTTTCTGAGATCTATCACATTTACTTCAATAGATTCAGAGTTGTTAATTATGTATCTATCGCTCGTAATCAAAGGTATGCCGTAATGCTTTGATGTGGCTACGTGAAAGGAGTCAAAATAATGAAGTTTTCTGGATCCACCATGCCTTCTGTAGAGCTCGAGAGCCTGCAATGCTATCTCAAGATTGATGGGAAGGACCTTGTGTGGTATCTTGGACACATCCCTCAAGACATTGATTACATCGCTCAGGGAGAGACCGCTTCCTCTGAGAGCAGATATTATGTCATCGTAAAGTTCAGATGAAACATAGGCAATGAGATCACCTCTTGCTATAGCCCTGACCAGATTTCTGCTCGGTTCATAAAGCTCATCTTCCTGAAACAGATAAGAGATAAATACATCTGAGTCAAGAAGAGCTCTTTTTGATGCATTCAAATTCCCCTCTCCCTTCTGAGGAGCTCTTCCTCAGCCTCCTCTATCTCCTCCATTTTCTTCCTAATCAGGTCTCTGTACTTTCCTCCAAGTTCCTCAACTCTCTTATCAACAGGCTCCAAGATTATAGCTCCATCTTCATTGATCTTGGCGATAAAGATCCTGTTTTTGCTTCTCTTTCTCAATTCTTTGGGGATGAGCACCCTGCCTTTATCATCCATCCGGACTATGGACATCTTTCCCACCTCCCACTGTACCACTTATATCTTTTTAAGTTTTTCTTTTGTCTCAAGTTGACGACTCCTTGTTCATTAGTTCCCGGACATCTCTTTGCAGTAGGCTACAATCCTGTGAAAAGCTTCTCAACTATTAAATTTTTACCCTCTTCGATATATGGAGTTCTCAAAATCCTGAGGAACCAGTGAACTGCCAGTGCGGCCTCACAATCGGAGCTTCATTGCTACCTTTTCATTATTATTTCAAGAACGAAAAATGCTAATAAGCGTTATCACAGGCTTCTGCAGAAGAATAATATTTCAAACTGCAACCTGTAGTTCTAAATTTTCGATGATATTCCCTGTAGAGATGAAATATTTCACGATAGCTTTATATATCAGTTTGTTCCCTGTATTACTGGCTGAGGGGGTGATATGATGAGGGCAGGAATATCCAGGGTAGTTGTCGAGATAATAATACTTGTGATAGCAGTAGCCCTAGCACTGCTGATATTCTCCCCGATATCAGGATACATATTCGGTTCGCTGGGAAGGACTGCAACCGTTGGAGGAGCATCTCAGATACAGATATTGAACGCAAACTTGTCTTCTGGTAATAATTATTGGATAATAGATGTGAAGAATCTTGGGCCTGGAACACCCACCTTTAGTAGCAGTCCTAAGGACGATTTTAAAGTATTTGTAGATGGAAGTGAGTGCACAATATCTAATGACGTCATAGGTGCCTCTGCTAACCAGCCTTGGACTAGGGACTTTACTGTAACACTGGAATGCAGCAGTAGTATTACTGATAGAACCAAGCAGCACAACATAGTTGTATATGGGCCAGGAGGGACTCAGGCACAGTATCTCTACTATCCGCCTCCAAGCTGATTTCCCTTTTCTTTCCCCTTTCTTTTTTATTATTTAACCGCTCGAATTTCCCTGAAGCTCCACAAGCTGTGGAAGAAGACACTTTCTGAACACAATAACCCTCCTTATGGTTATATCTGGGCATTTAACAATTAGAGGATCCTCATTAAGTATTTTACAGACAGCCCCATACGCTGTTGTCACTGCTATGACATCTGTTTCATTTAGGTAAAGTATGGCAGCTGTATTGTTCAGATATATGCCCTCCACCCTGCTTTGATTCCCCTTTGGCAGGTATTCTATGAAATCTGCGGAATTTGATGACGAAATAACCCTGATGCACGGATCCCTTTCCACAAGAATTTTCTCCAGCTGAGTTTTTCTCGTTATTATAAACTTGGATCCATCGAGAAGAAGGTCCTCAAGAGCCCCTGTCCTCTCAACAGAGCATCCAAAGACGCTTGGGAATGCGGATAATCCATAGGAGGATATGTTCATATTATACTCATTGCACACCCTGTGGACAAATGGAATTGCATCCTGATATGGAGTGTTTCCCCTGATAGGCGGGAATGCCAAAATGAGAAAAACAAGGACAGCAGGCGATAAAAACCTACTTATCTTCATGCTGATGATATTTATCCTCTCTATCAAGCATGTGGCTGTCATACTTAAAGGAAATGGGAGGAGAAGAAGAAACCTCCAGCAGAGGGAGGGGCTTCCTGCTGCAAATATTATGACGACAATAAATATGAAGAGAGCGTATAAGGACAGGTATTTTCTCCTTTTCTCCCACGAGCTTCTCGCTAGAAGGCCTGCAATTCCAAGGGAGAAGGACGCCCCGAAGAAATACCATATATCCAGGGGAATCTCCTCTACAACAGCCAGTTTCACGCCAATAGGGACATCTTCCACGACTTTTGAGGCATATAAGTGGACTCTGTTCACTGAAAGGGGAAGAACAAGCCAGAAAAAGCTTGGAATTAAGTATAATATTTTCCTTGATCTCCTGACCAGGTAGACTATACAGGCATATGCAATGAACATCCAGGAAAGGGTGTTCGATAGGGGAAGGAGGAATAAGATTGCAGAAGCTGGCGGCATTTTGTCTCGAATTAGAAGATATGCACCGAGGAGGATGAGAGGATCTAGAACGAGATTGGAGTAGGTCCCTATTTCAAAGAGATGAATTAGAGAGGGGCACATCAAGAGGTAGAAGATTGAGGCAATTACAGGGTTAAGGTCAAGTTCCCTCGCTATCATGTAAATTAAGGCGCCTTCCGATGGAATTAGAAGGGCTAAAACTGCTCTATACCAGAGATACCATTCTCCTCCTAATTTGTAGCATGTCCCTCCGATCATGTGCACCAGAGGAGGATAATCTAGGGGAAGGGAGCCTGTACTAGCGTAAAGCTTCGATCTCATTAAATGAATAGGCTCGTCCTGATTCATCCAGCTGGCCACATAAGGTTCTTTATACAAATTTATTACAATGACTATAGCGTATATAGTAAACATTAGTATCAGAAATTTCTCTACTTTAATATTAATTCTTCTGATCATTCGAGCCATTACCAGCAGAAAGAAAAGCTCCAGCAAGACAAATACCTCGATGTTGATTACAGGAGAAACAGCTGCAAGAAAGATAGCTCCAGCAAGAGGAGCTAGGCATATGGATTTTGTAATATCCTTTGTCAGCGCTAGAGAAATGGAGATCCCTGCCGTAATCTGTAGAATCACTGGAAGCATACCACGAGTTTAAGCTAAGAGCTAAAAACTTAATCAGCTTTTAAAGGTGCTAAGTCATAATAATACCTGATAGCAATCCGCTGAGATAAGCTCTCATTTTCTCCCTTTTTTCACTCTCAAAAAGAGAAATTTTAATTAGAGTACCCAGAATCCATTTTAACATGAAAATTTTCACACAAGAAGGTATTTCAATGGATTTTAGAAGGAAAGTGATGTTCCTTCCTCTCTCAAAATACCTCTCCTTGGAATAATTGCTGATCAAGACCAGTTTAGAACTTGCAACTTCAACAAGTCTTGTGAGATCCATTTTCTGTAATCTAAGATACCTCCGCTTATATACCCTAGGGCCTAGCCTTGGTTTTCCTCCTACATGATAAACCACGCTCCTAGGAACTCTGATTATTCTCCATCCTCTTGATCTCACCCTAATGGAAAATTCCCAGTCAGCTACCTCATTTCTCAATTTTGGAGAGGGAACTCCGACGAAATCTACTAGCTTGTCTGGTAACAACATCCCAGAGAAATTTGATAGTAGGATCTCATGAGGTTTATTTAAGTCCGGTCTCCTCCATGTGAACACCCCGCAGGAAAAATCAGGCATATCATATACGCTATTGAGAAGAGGACAGACTAAAATCGGCGTCAATATTGCTTTTCCCACAAGAGGAAAGAGTAAAAGCTCTTCAAGAGCTTTCCTAGATGGAAGATCGTCTTGATCAAGCAACCATATGAGTTTATATCCTTTAGAAACAGCTAAGATAATGCCCTTAGCATAACTTCCCGAGGCACCCATGTTGAAGCCATTTCTCACGAGAGTGACGTTAGGAAAGCGACGTTTTATGTACTCATATGTATTGTCCTTAGAGAAATCATCCACGCATATTATCTCCCCTGGAACTCTGCTCTGTCTAAGTAGAGCAGAGATGCACCTATCCACGATGCCAACACCATTATAGACAGGAATAACGACAGCTACATCGTCTGCCGAAACCATCTAATCCCTCCCTCTGTGGATATATCTTCTCAAGGCCATTCTCAGGACAAGGCCCGTAGGGCTCATTCTACAGAGAATTTTTCTGTCGTTCACGCAGACCCTCCTTCTGACATTATGCCTTTTCTCTATTAGTAGTTTTGTGCGTTTCAATATTCTAAATAGAGCTTTAACAGTGGAATAAATGTAAAGTGGATCTTCTTTAAGGACAGACAGAATAAGGGATGCACTGATATGAATAAGAAAACATAAAGATGTTGCAAACACAATAAGATGGGCGGGAAGGCACTTTGTCATCGTCCAGATTATGCTGTATACCCTCCATTCCATTCTTTTAGGAGAAATACCTCTCTCCAGTATTCCATAGTGAAAGAAAACTGCTTTTGGGCATAACTTCAGTTCAAACCCTCTGAGCATAACCCTCCATGAGAGATCTAGATCATCTGCACCCATAAAAATGTCTGGATCAGCTCCTCCTACCTCCAAGTAGACTTTTAATGGAATTAAAAAGCAGGCTCCTGAAATGTAAAAGAAGTTTTTTGCTGTAACGGAGTAATTTGGACATGTTATGCCCGATAGGGACATTAAATTCCCCGCTGAGTCTATTCTTCCATTTGTTCCCATTATTAGGGGTTGTACCATCCCTACACGCCCATTTTTCATATAGCAGGTTAAAATTCTCTCTATGGAGCCTCTCCCGAAATATCCATCAGCATTGCAGACCAAAAGAAGCAGATCATCTGGAATGTCTCTTTTTTGCAGGCTCTCAACAGCTATATTCAGACCCTTGCTGTATCCTACGTTCTTTTTTAGAGAAATAATTTCTATATTCATGGAACTTTTCGCGGAAATCTCATTTAACAAGCGAACAGTGCCGTCTCTTGACCCTGAATCAACGAATACCCAGACTAAGGGCTTTATTGAGGATTCTTCAACGCTTTTAATCAACCTCTCAATGTATTTCGAGGAGTTGTAGGTGACTGTGATCATAGCAAGCTTGTTGTATGCCTGTGGCATCAAATTGAATTTCAAATTCAGCTTAAAAAGCCAAAATGACAAAGCTATTAAAATTATTATGTAATAAGTATGTCAATGGAAAGTAGTTCCTTGAGTTCTGAGAATCTAGATTTCCGAAACTGTTACCATATTTTCAGTAAAATTCTCTATAAGGAATTGGAGCTCAAATATAGTCACTGGAAAATAGAACAAAGAAATTACCGCCAATTTACATTGACCAATGAGAACAGCACTGCTCCTATGCCGAACAGGCTGTGAAAGAGAACAGCCTTCCAGAATATCCTTATCTCTGAGGATCCTTTTCCTATCCACAGGGACCACAACGCCTCCAAGCCCTTTGTCCTTATCACTCCGCTATCATCCACATAGCCAACTGTCCATGTAAACCTGTTCCTCAGCCTTATGAGGAAGTTTATCAGGTATGGGGCTGTGGCAATTATTCCTGCAGTCTTTATCGTTCCTATCACGATGGATGAAGCCAGAACAGCTCCCATCAAATACGTCCCTGAGTTTCCCGGAAATATCCTAGAAGGATATCTGTTCCAGAGAAGGAATGCAGCTAAAGCTCCGGATAAAGCCGCAAGCTCCATCGCAGAATCCCAGCTTTTATACAGAATGGAGCATATCATCAGGAAGAATGAGGTGACAAGCCCGCATCCCGCCTCAATTCCATTGAAACCTGCGTATATGTTGACAGCATTCATCAAATAACAGAATCCAATGGGAACAAGAACCCAGAACAACACCCCAAGATCCAGCTCCCCCAATGCATATATCACAGTGCTGCCAACCCTGAAAGAGACTATTGGCAGGCCTGCCATTGCAGACAGAAGCACCAGACTCCTCTTGTTGAGCCTGAATAGGTCATCAACAAGCCCTATAAGTCCACCCAAAGTGCCAGAAAGGGCAGCTGCAAGCCCTGCCTTTGGATCCATTCCATAAAAACCTGTGGCTGTTATTCCCACCAGAAAGCCTATCAGAATGCTTATTCCACCCAGATATGGAACCATGGTTCCCGGTTTATGCAAATCCTCGCTTAAAAAACCAAGCTCTCTGCATCTCCTTATGACAACCGGAGTGATGAGAGCAACTGTCAGGAAGCTGAGAACTGCAGCTGTTGGGATGCCAAGCATCTAATGCTAAGTAGATCAAACTTTTTAAACTTTCTTGCACGCATGAGCATCTGCCAGCAGTTTAGCTGACCCTGCATGTCAACTTTTTAAAGATCCCTCTCTCGGCCCCTCGATGGTAGCAGCTGTTTTGCTTATCCTCGCACTAGTGGCCCTGATTCTCTACTACAGAAGGAGGATTAATGACAAGCTGGAGAATGCGATTAAGTATAAGGACGTGGGGAGAGTTTTTGCGCTGCTGTCCGGCTCAAGGCTGAGGATTCTGTTCATGAACAAAAGCTTGATAGCAACAGGCATGGATCTTCTCTTCTTCAGAGGAGAGTTCGATAAATTCCTTGTTTTAGCCAAGCGGCTGAGGATCACAGACGAAAAGATCTACTTTCTTCAGGAAAGTGATGTCCTCGGGCTGGACATAGAGACTGAGATAGAGTACGACAAAAAGCCCAGGGAAATAGGCTTAGTAGCTTTGAGAAGCAGTGATTGGAGGGAGCTTGCCAAGCTTAACATAGATAAGCCTGAGAAGATCTTCGAGATGTATGGCTCCATCCCACAGGCCTTTCTCTCAAAATTGATCAGAAGATTCAAAGTTTTGGTAGGTCACAATATATATTTATTTGATGCAGATATTCTGAGAGCTTGGGGAGTTAATTTTGATAATGTAAAATTCATAGATACATATACCTTGGCATTGATCTCCCTTCCTGAGGCAATCAGCCACTCGCTTGAGAGCCTTTCCTCCCTATTTAACGTGGATTACATCCCTCACAGAGCAGATGAAGATGCCCATGCGTCGTTGATGATGCTTCCCAAGCTAGTTCACATAGCCAGAAGAAAGGGGATATTAGCTGAAATAAAGGCAACACCTTTTGAGCCCCTCTTAGGTTTGGGGGAAGTGGAAATACCGGAAATTGCAGTAGATTTTCTTCCATCTAGGACAAGAGGTTCCAAGCAGGGGGAGATAGTGGTCACAATAGATGCCTCGGGTTTCTCGGATGCTTGGTATCCAAAGAGAATAGATACCTCGCTCATCGAGAAACCTGAGGAGCTCTCTTCTCTTCAGAGGCTCGCCTTAACAATAGCAAAGTCATTTACAGCAGCTGGAGAAAGTGACCCTGAAAGGTTGAGAGCGCTGGAGATGCCATATGAGGATCTGAAGAAGGCCTTGGCATCAATAGTGGACAGGACAGTGAGGGATAATCAGGTGAGATCTGGGGGTTTTGTAGTTGAGTATAAGTACCTGAAGGACCTCCTCGAAAGGCTTAAGGAGAGAACAGAATCAAAAATCGTGTTCAGAGGAGCTTATCTCCTGAGAGCTTATTATCAGGATTATGTGAGCTTGTTGAAACATGCATCCAGCATCTTCAGCAGGGTGGAACTGGAAACTCCCTTTGAGCTTATTACTGGCAATAACATAGAATATAGAAAACCCGAAACAACAAAGATATTTTATCTCATCAAAAATGGACTGGATAAGAGTTCCCGTCACTCTAACCTTTTCGGAGGCCTGCTTGCTTCAGTTGTTCAGAGAGGAAGAAACCTTGTGTTGGTATCCAACGGTGCTGAGGAAATTATTTCCAAGGAGGTGTCCTACTACATCAGGGCAAGGGTTGATGTACATCACTTGGATAAAGACCAGATTGCCAGAGCCCTCGAGAAAGTAAGCAGATTTGCCTCCATCGGGTACAACATCGTGCTCTATTCAACTAGAACCTTCAGCCACAAAAGGGGATTCAGCAACACAGAGATAGCGTTCAAGTCGTTGCTTGAGGTTCTGCGCCTATCTGGAAAAACATGCATTATTATAAATACTGATACAGAGCTCATGAGATGGCTTGATCTGAGCGATTTTACTGAAGAAGTGGAGATAAAACCACTTGAACTGCCCATTAGGACTTCATATGCTGTTTTTCCCTCTCTAAAGGAGGTTATGGCTGAGCTGGAGGAAATTGTTAATGATGTTTGGGGTTTCTCACTTCGTCCATATCAAAGAAGGCTGGCAGCCCGTCTGCTAATGCCCTACACATATGATGGACGTCTGCTGGACAGGCCATTTTCAATAGTTCTTCTGCCAACAGGATCCGGAAAATCACTTATATTCCAGTCGGTTGCGCTCCTTCTGAGAAGGAAAATTGGAGGAACTACTGTTGTGATATCCCCCTTGTTAGCTCTAATAGAGGATCATCTCAACAGCTTGCTGACGAGAGGGGTGAGAGTATGTGCCATCACAAGCATGGCACACGACAGGCTGAATGAGTACATAAGGGGATTGGCTAGAGGAAGATACGACATAGTATACATGACCCCTGAGCAGCTTGAGAAGGAGGAGGTGAGGAGATGCCTCGAGAAGGCTGACATAAACTACCTTGTGATCGATGAAATTCACACGCTGTACAAATGGGGCAGGACTTTCAGGCCAAGCTATGAGTATCTAGCACAGTACATCAAGAGGAGCAGGGAGGAGGGCCTTTGGCTGCCCTTAGCAGGCTTTACTGCAACTCTGCCGAGTAAAGGATTGGAAGAAGTGATTCGAGTCCTCACAGGAAACGAGGAGTTCAGCCTTGAGGAGATCGATTTCGACTCCGATTTTACTCCATCAAAGCTTGACATGGAACAGGTTAAGGTGTTTAAGGGCCCAGTGATAAGAGAAAATATAATCATAGATGTTGTAAAAGTGCCCAGTGATCAGGAAAGACTAAATAATCTGCTCAGCATAGTAAAAGAGCTGTCTGAATGGGCTGATAGTTTCTCAGGCAATTCCCCATGGCTCGGCATTGTTTATACTGGATTCGTGAGATCAACTAGAGAGCATGAAAATGCATCCAGCATAGCTGAGTTCCTCTCGGAAAATCTTGGGAGGAGTGTTATTTATTTTCACGGCCAGATGAGCGATTCCGAGAAGAAGAATGTCCTCAGCAGGATATATGCGGTTAGCAGAGGCGAGGCCAAGGAGCCTAGGATAGTGGTTGCTACAAAGGCCTTCGGTCTTGGCGTGGATATCCCAAATGTCAGATGGGTCGTCCACTACATGATGCCCGAGAGCATAGAGGACTACTATCAGGAGATAGGAAGAGGAGGAAGAGACGGTAAGATCTGCAAAGCTATCATGCTTTACTCTCCGGAATATGATTATAAGCGCAGACTTATGCTCATAAAGAGGACACTTCTCAAGCCAACACTTGTAGCTGGAGTGTATTCAATGATAGCCCGCGCAGAGGAGGGAGCAGCTATTCCAATGATGCTTTTAGTGCCTGTTCTTGCAGGAAAGTACAGGATGAGCAAGCTGATGAGCTCCCTCAGGTCACAAGGGCGCTTACCTGAGGTAGCTGAAAATGCTGTTGAGAGGGCTCTGAATACGTTATCTAATCTTGATATTCTCAACTATGATATAATACGTGAGAAATTCGTGCTGGTTGACAGAAGGAAATTCAAGAAACCTGTGTATCCCGTTAATGAAACCATGGGCCTAGCAGGCAGCAATGCTCAGGCAGAGCCCATCGCCAATCTGTATCTGGATGAAAGAGGAGATGTTGTGATAGGCGAGCGTCGCAGACATGGGTGTGTTCCAGTGACAAATATCTTCACGCAGGCGATAAAAGTGAACTCAATAAAAAGAGTTCCGCTTGAGGAGGTAGCTGACTTTGTCTCTGATGATCAGTTTCACGCCCTCTTCTCCCTTTACCTGATGAACGAGTTCTCCTCGCTTCTGCTGGATGCACCGGAGGAAGAGAGGGACTCCATTGCAAAAAGAAAGATAATAGAGTACCTCTCAAGCTCAATAGAGGACCTTTACAGGAACAGGGTCAGGGAGATGAGAAAACAGGTGATAGATGATCATATAAAAATGATGAAATACTATGATTATTTAATAGAAAATGAGTCTATATACTATAAAACTTGGTATATAGATAAGGAATATCTTTGTGAACTTTTATCATTTGTAACATTACTTTATACGATAGAGAGAGGAGTTCCTCCAATAAAGGTGACTCTTATAGTGCCTTATGGCTACAGAAGCATAGTTCTCGGAAAGCTAAAGGAGAAGATGAAGAAGTATGGTCTTCCTCTGATGGAGCCAACTGTCATAAATATAAAAAGGGAGGACGCTAAGCACTTAAAGGAGGAAACATTGAGGAAAAAGGTAGCAGGAGCTGAGGTTGTGTTCCTTCTAGCTACACATCCAACGCTACGCAGAGTTGCTAGCCTGCTGGAAGGACAGGTTTTCAGGATTTATGTTGCGAAGAAATATTAAGGCTTGAATATCGCAAACAGTTCTCTTCATCTTCTGTTTTTGCTCATTCCTTGTCTTTTCTGTGAATAAGCCTGAGTAGTCTCTCATGTTGTTTTAACATATCCAAGCTAGATTTTCCCCTCTCTTCTCAGCTCCTGCTCGAATTCATCCCAGCTCCTTATCCTACCCTTTCTGATATCCATCAACCCTTTTCTTATCTCCTTTAGCTCCCTTGGATCGCTGAGGATATCTACAGTTTCAACAAGGGCTTCCATAAGCGCTCTCAGGTCTTTTATCTCTTTATATATTGTTTCCAGCGTTATCTTAGCCACATGCAGAATAACACAGGTAGTATAAACTTCTATCTCTATATTTATGAATACTAGCCCTTTCGATTTTGTTCCCTATTAATAAGGTTTATTACTTCCACACCTATCAGAGGGATGGGAGAATGACAACCAAGAAGGAGTTCCTCAGACTTCTGGAGGAGGACAATGAGTTCAGGTTAGCAGTTGCTGGTTTTCTGGGCTACGGTGAGATACTTAAAAGCCTCGAAAAGCACGATAGGAAGTTTGTCATGATACTAAAGCGCCTCAGGGAACATGATAAGAAGTTCACTGAGGTTCTCACTAGGTTAGAAGAACATGACAGGAAGTTTACTGAAGTGCTCACTAGACTAGAGGAACATGATAAGAAGTTCTCAGAAATACTGAATGAGATAAAGCAGTTGAGGGAGGACTTCAAGAGGCTAAGTATGAGAGTGGAGGTCACAATTGAGAGCATGGGGAGGAGATGGGGCGAGGATCTCGAGAGGATGGTGCTCGAGATATTCAAGGAGGCTCTGGAGAAAGGGGAATAGAGCCAAGGAAAGTTGAAAAGATGAGATTTGTCGATGAGGATGGGAAAATAACCGGCATCAGTGGAAGAATAATCGATATAAATTCTATAAAAGATGAGAAATTATATTTAATTGAGGTAAAGTCAAGAGCTGAGCTAGATCATGTCGAAGCCCTTCCCATAAAAGTAGGAGCGATGGAGAAATTCCTCAAGAGGAAGGTGGATAAAATCATTTTAGTTGCCGTGAATGTGGACAGAGAGGCATACAACAGAGCCATTGATCTCGGAATAGATGTTATATGCGGAAATGTGATTGATTTTTGAATTGCCAACAGCAAACAAGTTCTTTAAATTTAGGCAGCTCATCACAGGAAGATGGAGTCCATGAAAATCCTGGTGACAGGAGGGGCTGGCTTCATAGGATCCCATCTTGTAAAAGCCCTTGTTGAAGCCGGATATTCAGTCAGGGTTCTGGATAACCTCTCCACAGGGTCCTTGGAGAACCTGAGAGGACTTTCTCTAGACTTTGTAAAAGGGGATGTGAGGAATTATGACGAGGTCGAAGAAGCTGTCAAGGGCATGGAAGCAGTGGTGCATCTTGCAGCCCTTATAGATGTCTCGGAATCCGTTGAGAAACCTCTTGACTACCTAGAGGTTAATGTAAAGGGGACGTTGAACGTGGCAAGAGCCTCCAGAAATGTTGACACTGTCGTATTCTCATCATCATGTGCTGTCTACGGGGAGCCCGAAAAACTTCCGATTGATGAGGATCACAGGATAAACCCCAAATCGCCATATGCTGCATCAAAGGCCGGAGGGGAGGCATATATAATCAGCTATGCAAATCTCTACGGATACAGACCTGTTATCCTCAGGTTTTTCAATGTTTATGGGCCAAAGCAGTCAAGGGCATATTCAGGAGTGATAACGGAGTTCATCAAAAGGGCGGCAAGAGGAGATCCTCTCATAATATATGGGGATGGAGAGCAGACGAGGGACTTTATTCATGTAAGAGATGCAGTTGATGCAGTTATGAGATCCCTGAAAAGCAATGCAAGTGGGATATACAACATCGGAAGCGGAAAGGCTACGAAGATAAGTGAGCTGGCTTATTTGGTTCTAAAAACAATGAATATAAATGCTTTGCCTGTTTATATGCCCCCGAGGCCCGGGGATATAAGGA
>Ga0080004_1114845_pt1 | contig 14027 bp, 18 predicted proteins | sample WasSprMetagenome_FD_69207 | JGI IMG/M metagenome (GOLD analysis project Ga0080004, IMG submission 69207) | Sulfidic aquatic microbial communities from Washburn Spring, Yellowstone National Park, USA - WS (SPADES assembly) (version 2) | ecosystem: Environmental > Aquatic > Thermal springs > Hot... | reverse complement strand
CTTATACCTAAAGGATGGAGGTTTAATAGGATTCGTAATGCCAAGAGCAATATTTAGTGCTGATCAACACAGCAACTTTAGGACTGGAAAGGTTGCAAAGATTAAGTACAAGATTGCTGAGATTATAGATTGTGAAAATGTTGAACCACTCTTCTACGTACCTACATGCGCCATTATTGCAGTGAAGGGTTCTGAAACAGCATATCCTGTAAAAGCGCTGATTGTGAACGGCAAGTTACCTGAGGATAAGCACAAAATTCTATCATTAGCAGAGGCAAAGAAGCTTCTCAAAATTGAGGTAGGAAATCTGTATCTCAACTCGATTGGGGTTAGAACTTGGCTAGATTACAAGCAGATAAGCATACAAGCTTCACGAAGCTATTACTACAATTACTTCAAGCAAGGAGCCACTATAGTTCCTCAAGCATGCTGGTTCGTAGACGTGATAGATGTTCAGCAAGACTTTGTAGTTGTTCAAACAAGTAGAAGGGTTGAAGTTAGGGGTAAGGTAGAACGCAGAATGCCTGTACTACCAGTAGAGAAGAAGTTTATCTATGGTGTATTCACAAGCGCTGAAGTACTATCCTTCTGCCACCTACCACCAAATATAGCTGTACTACCAATACTACCTGAAGGCTCTAGGTACAGGATAATAAGGAAGGAAGAGGCATTGAAAGCAGGCTATACAAAGCTAGCTAAATGGCTTGAGGAAGCCGAGAAGATATGGAGTGAGATCAGAGGTAAAAAAGAAGAGAAGATGACTATATATGAACGATTAGATTTCCAACAAGGACTTTCACAACAGAATCCAAGAGCTAAATACAGGGTTGTATACCTCACATCAGGTACAAATTTGGCTGCTACTGTAATAAATGTAGAGGATGCTCTTAAGGAAAATCAGTTAATAAATGGTGTTATAATAGAGAGCACGCTATACCATTATGATACAGATAATGCCGAAGAAGCTTATTACATTGCAGCAATTCTTAATTCATCAATTCTTGATGAACTTATAAAGCCAATGCAAGCTAGAGGCGAATTTGGAGCGCGACACATTCATAAGAAGCCTTTAGAGTTTCCAATACCTAGATATGATCCTAGTAATGAGGTTCATAAGAGGCTAGCTGAGTTGGGTAAGAAGGCTAGTGAGATTGCTCAGCGTATACTGCCTCAGCTTTTGAGTGTGCGTGGCTATGATAAGAGGCTTAAGGAGAGAGGCGTTTTGATGCCTCAGGAGGTTGCAACTCTTAGGAGAGATATTAGGGAGAGGCTAAGGGATATTATAAAGCAGATAGATGATCTTGTAATAGAGCTGCTCAAAACAGGGTCTACAACTAAGGCTGTAGGTAAAGGCAGGCTAGACCATTACTTCAAGAAGAAAACATAACGTAATTTAAAGTGGCCATAATGTGGTGAGGGCTACTATGGGTAAAGCTCTGCTAAAATACTATGAAGCATTTGTTGATAATCCTAATGATTGCTGTAAGCTGGTTGTAGCAGTTATTAATGAGTGTCATTATTGGCTTTCTCAAAGCTTTGAAGAGTCTAAGAACGTTACCTGTAGTTTTAGAGGTCTTGTCAATGGTTATGAGATTAGTTGCTTGAATGATTTGGTCAAGGCATCTGTAGAGGTTGAAAGCAATGGTGTTAGGATTTCTTTTAGAGGCTTTGTCTTCATACCTGAACACTCTTCTGGATCTGAGATGATCTTCTTCAACATTGTTTACGAGCTCAGTGAAAATGGTGAGAAGCTATACTTTGACAATCCTCTTGGAGATCCATGTGAAACTAGTGAGGGTGAAGCTATCAACACATTTCTAGATACATTAGCAAAAATCTTTAGGCTTTGTGAAGAGAGAGGTTTGTAGGTGAATCTCTTTGGGTTACGAAGTCGAGGTTAGGGTTGTTGACGAGAAGAGTGGTTTGAGAGAAGCAGTTGTTAAGATCCGTGGAAAAGTTGTAGCTGTAATACCGTTTAGAGATGAGGAATCTTTGAAGAGAGTTTTAGAAGGCGTTAAAGCTTTGAGGAATTAGGTGAGAGGAGCAATGTCTTTAATTCCGATAACCAAGGAGCTTATTGATGAGTTGGAGTGGTTTAGGAAGAGTTTTGGAGAGAAATGGTTATCGATTAATGTAAGCCAGAGAGTGTTTAGAGCACAACGAATACCATTCGTAAGTTATGAGCAACTTGTGAAAATGGGTCTTCAGAAAGCACAGGTATTGAATAAGCTCGCATCCATATTCAATAGGTACTGGAAGGACTTCATCGAAGATACTTATGGAGAGAAAATAGATCTCTACAAGATTTTACAGGATATAATTGGTGATGAGGCTAGGAACGAGACTAGAGCTGTTGAGCGATGGTTTAGAGGCTTAATAACAACACAGGAATTTGCAGAATACGTAGCACAAGAACTGCGACGCAGGTTAGAGAAGGAGATAGAGGTTGCTATAGGACGTTTCAAGCAAGTTTATTAGGTAAATTAACTAACATTTTCTTGCTAGATCTTTTAAGATGTCATTAAAGGTGTTTTAAGCTGTGAACTCAGCTGTGAAGGAGCTTGAGGAGTACTATAGAAGGATGATTGTTAAGTTAGTCAAGGAGGCTGGAACTTTAATAAGAATTGAAGTTGTAAAGAGACAGGCTTTAACTGCTGAAATAAACCTTCGCCATGCAGAATCTCTTAGAAATCTTCTGCAAGAAGATTATAACATTCTAGCTAAGCCTCTTGAGAATGTGCTTAGAGAAAGCTTTGATAAGTTTACGAAGGGTGAGGATATAGGCAAAATTATTGCAGACTGGCTCTCATCATCCTTGGCAAGCTACATATATGCATCTTTTCAGCGACCAATACCTGAAATTGTAGAGCATGTAAAATCAGCTAATAACTTCCTTACCCTAGTTAACAAAATTATTGAAGAGCTTAATAAGGAAGGCATATACCTTCATCCTATAGAGCCCGTAACTATACCTACACAACAAGATGTCTTTGCAATTGCAAGAACCTTGAAAGAGACTCTTAATAGACTTGACATAGCAATAGGCATTCTCAAAGGCTTAATCGATGCTGCTAAAGAATGGGCAAATACATAAAGCTCTACCTGCTTTGCTTCTAAACCACAAAACAATTTTTAATTATTGTCACGCTCCTTGTTGAGGCTCTTGAACAGAACTACTCTTAGTTAATGCTGTTAGCTTTTCTTGAACCCACTTCTCTAATTCATCTTGAGCCTTGAGATCTCTTGAAATAATACCCCAAATGTTACGTAAGAGTTTCTCCTTACGATGCACACTCTCAATTAACTTATTAACCTCTTCTTCTTCAAGTATTCTAGCTCCTTCCTCTGTTGCCACTCCTAGCTGAATGGGCTCTCCAATATCCCTAGAAACTTTCATTGCTTGATATATACAATAAACACATAGTTCTAGACCTTTCTCAATATCTATGTCCTCATCATAGAACTCTTGTAACAGTGTAAGTACATAACCACTTGCACTTCCGATAGCCTCGTAATTTCCGCAAGGTTCTGGATAGCCATCAAAGAAGAACTTGTATATATTGTCCTTATCAACCGCTAGCAACACTCCATTAAATCTTTCATCAAAATCCTTTCTACTATTATAATTATTTTCATAAATTCGGCGGTGATAAACATAAACACCTGCTAAAGTCTCTTCTATTCTCTCAATCTCCCTCTCATCACCAAGATTTGTTATTCCAAGCCCTGTAAGAGCCTTTACAATCCTCTTTATAACACCAACACTTCCAGCAAGACCTACTAAAACTCCTTTGCTTATTTGATAAATCTTTTGATCAGTGCGAAAGATGTCGCCAGCTACAATCCTGCCATCAGAAGCAATGACAGTTCCATTCTTACACTTCAGAGCTATAATTAACGTCATGACCAGTCTCCCTCAAACTTAAATATAGAAATTTTTCAAAATTTTTAAACTTTATAACTATGTTGTTTAGGCCTTGTAAATCATTAAATACAAGAAGAAGGGCCTATAATCAATGGAACTTCTACTCTCTCCTTTCTAAGACTGTGTTGCTTCTTTAACGCTTAAAACTTTTCTATTCATATAAAGTGTGTAGTTTAGCTCAGGTTTTACAATGCAGATGCCTTCACGTTATTAGTATTACTCGTTACCATTCTGTAGCAGGTGCTATGCAATGGCCTCCATAGTTAAATTGAAGGTTTTGATGACTGCTTAGCTTTAATATCATGATATTTTTTACATGTCGCAGCATATGTGAAAATCATGCTCATTACCTGCTCTAAGGTGTAGGAGTAATCCTTAATTAAAGCATCTCTATTCAACTTCCATATAGTTTTGTTGATGTATAGTCTTCTAGCCTCTAGAATCTCATACCTTTTCAATCTGTACAAGTATACTCTAACCCTGTTGCAATCCTCAACCCCCAGACCCTTGCAAATCTCTGTAGTTGTTAACCAAACTCTTCCGAACCTCAACTTACTGGCCATAAAGTAGTAGATTATTGCCAGGGTATCCCAAAAACCATAACTACAACACTCAGGTGTGAAAGACTTGAGGCACATCCTCATAGTCTCAATAATATCCACATTACGCCTAGTCACAATAACACCACAACTATTTACAATTTCACTGCAATTCACTACTACAGAGCATAATATGTTTACAACAAATCGTAATATGAATGCAATGAAGTGCATTACAATACAAAGATATACCCATACCAAGCTATAACCACACCTATAGTAAGTAGAGTGCGGAAGATGCGAAGCACTTCAGAAGCAGTTGCGTAGTGGGAACAGCAGTTGTGGAAAAGTGTAATTTTGAAATGCTATACTATTTCAAATTTTCTTTTTCTTAGTTCCGAGTCCAGTATGTTGTAATCCTCAACAGCTTTATCCAAAACCCTCTTTAGCACTTCTCTGAGTTTCCGAGCCATTCGCTTCCTCCTCTCTATCAATCCATTTACCTCATTAAGAATATCCTTAACCTTATCACAATACTCTCCATAGCTCTTCACCAAAAATGTACCGTACACCTCCTGGCTGGTTATCATGCCAACTTGAAATAAGCTCCTGTATAATAACATTTTGAGCTTTTGTATACTCCCAGTCTGGATATTCTTTCTTCACCTTCTCCTCCCACAATACCTGAATACGCTTATCTCCCTGCAATATGTTTGCTAAAGTAGACTCCAATGCATCTACTTTCTTCTTTAAATCTAACCGAACACGATTAAACTCATCAATTCCTCTTTGAAATTCCTCATAATTATGATATTTCTTAAAGAGTTCAATGAAGCGTTTATAAAGAATATCCGATTTTGTATGACGCTCTACATTGATTGGCGATGTTAAAAACGCCCCTTTCCTGACACTTGCTCTTCTCATAATTTTCAATTTTGTTAAGAAGCGAAATTACAACGTCATTCAATACTTCAATAACCAATTGTTTTCTTGAAGCACGTTTTGAATACGAGCAGTGATAGTAGTACTTATAGCTGTTACAATTGACTTAATAAATCTGTCATTGTGTAGTAGCTACTACGCAATGTTTATGTATTTTCAGCTTCTTTCAAGTTTAAGTAAGTTTAAGGATAAAGACATTTAATGTTACATCAAGAATTTCTTTACATTTTGGCTCTGCAATCCTCTTCTCTATATACTCCTCTATGCACTTCAGCATCTTTGTACTCTCAATCTGGTTCACTATTTGTTTGCTCCACCAAACTATAAACTTGTTTTCATCAATACTCTCAATACTATATCTAAGCTTACTTACAGCACTTTCGAAGGGTGCGTGAAATAGTGTTAGGAATCCTAGTGTATCCCACAGGTAAAGCTCCATAGATTTCTCAGTCAAGTACTTCCTCAAAACCTCAACATCTACACCCAAACATTTAGCAACGTTAGCATAAGCTGTGAATACTTCGTCACATACTAGACCTGAAAGTGCATATGCGCACGAGAAATAGTTGACTACACACTCATTCGCCTTCTCCTCAATATCCTTATCCACATCCATAAGCACAATTTTACTAAAACCTTCAATAGCTTCAAGTACCTGCCTTCTCTTTAACTTACACTCTTTGTAAAAGCTATACATCAGATTCAGTGAATCAAGTATAAGTGATGAACATTTACTTTTAGCTTCATCCTTTGATAATTGTAGGAATAGTTCTAGCATTTCTAAGATCAGCGAAGTTGTAACACCTTCTAACAACTTTAGTACATTTCTTGAAACTTCATGACCTATCCTCTTCCTAAGCTCTTCTTCAGTCCTAATCAAACCGAGCTTAATTAGTATTGCTTTAGCAGCTTTTTCTATTGACTGGTGAAGCGTGTATACAGCATTTGCATAAAGATTTTTCTCAAAGAGCACCTTAGCTGCCTCAAAATCTCTTTGCGCAATTCTTACAAGCCTAATAGGGTCAGCACCCCTACTCTTCTTGTCCTGCTCCCCACCTTTAGAACTTTGTGACATAGTTTTGCATCACCCCTAGGAACAGCATATTTTTGTAGTTTCATATTCGCGTAGAAGCTCTTCTGCAAATTTAATTAGTAATTTTGTTAGTGTTAGTAGATATTCACAGTCGGCTTTACCAATCTTTATCTCCTCGGTTTTGTATCTTTGGCTACGCTTAATATCCTCTATATGTAAATCAAGTGATGCTAACTTTTCAAAATTAGCATAAGCACGACCCCACCTCTCTCTATAAACAAAACTTTCTTCACTAAACCTTTCCTTAACCACTCTATCAAGTAGCTTTCCAGCCTCACGACAATAAGCATAAACACTCTTCGAATCCCATCTCCTGAAAGCCTCCTCAGCTTTCTCAACATATGACCAAGCCTCTTTAACTATATCCCCACCCTTAGGAATCTCAACAATGAAATACTCACCCAAACCAAGCTTAGGAACAAAATCATAAATCCAATCACTTTCAGGAATCTCTATCCTCACTGCTTTCACTCTCTTCTCAACATCGAGGAAGCTAGGACCTCCTGAAGCAGATAAAACCCATAAATTATTATATTGTGAGGCGTAGTCTGGGCTATAAGCAAAAACTACTCTGTAACCTTCTCTATTGCCTGGCAAAACCACTTTCTCGTTTGTCAGATGCAAATGACTAATGAGAGTCTGACCCACAAGAAATGTTACATGAAGTTCAAGATTTAGTATAACCCTTCTCTTAGCGTCACTCAACCTCCTCTTCTCTATGTAGTCAAGAGCTGCTTTATCTAAGATTGCTATAAGTAAGAACCTATTAGAAATCCACTCCTCAAACTCCTTATCACGATATGTGCCTCTAGCACCAAGGGTGCCAATAGGTCTTATTTCCTCACCTTCCTGAAAACTAGCCTCACTAAGAGTAGATAGCATCTTTCCATCATCAGACTTTAAATACCCTGATACCCCTAAAATCACCCTTTCAAACTTTTTATACTCTACCTCCACATCAAATTGTAGAGCTGGTAAAGCTGCTTTTTCGTAAGGCTTAACGCTATTAACTTTAATCTCCATAAATCTGACGCCTAGAATAAGAATTTCAGTACAGAATTAATATTCTGTGGTAGCTACTACCTAATGAGAGTGGGCGAACAAAAGTTAAATGATTTTAGTCTTCGGGTAGCACTGTATATAATTCTTCTAGTTTTCTAATCCATGACTCTAGGTATCTTCTAGCCCCTCCAGTTAGCACCCTTATCCTAAGCTCTCTATAGTTATAAACCTTTTCAATATCTTCAACAGCTTTCAATGCATAGCTGTATTTAGTAGCCCTACCATTGATATACCTATCCACGGCTTCTTTGGACCAGAATAAGCCGCATAGGCAGTGACCGTGAAGCTTAACATCTGTTAATGCATATATGCATGGGCACACCTTGTCCTTGTTAAGCTCGTAGACCTCCTCATTTGAAGCGCTGGGCCTAGAAATTTTTAGGGGTCTGCAGGGGCAGTAGGGATAGCCATACCTATCGATGTTTACTAGCAATTTGTATAGCAATTGCTTAAACTGATCTTCATTTGGATTTCTAAACAGGTTATACAATTCTGCAAACTGCTTCAACCTCTCAATAAGCTTCTCTAGCTCTGGATGGGTTTCGACATAGGCTTCCTTAAGATATCCCTCTATAACCTTAAAGTCTCCTGCAATTGGTATTCCAACCCACAAAACCCTCTCATTAACTCTAAATGTTGGAGTTGCTTGTACAGGAAATGGGGGCTCAACATAACTCATGTTATAGATCTTAACCGTGATGAAATTGCAAGAAGCTGCAAGCTCCGCTACAAACTCTATCGCATGGGAGCAAACACTACAAGCATCATCAACTACAAGCTCTATTAACATAGGCCTATAGCACGGCACTTCAAGACTCTCAACAAACTTCTTCTCACCACCAAATCTCGCTAAAATAACATTCCTTAACTTCTCAAGCACACCCTTTGGAGGTATTAGAAAAACCCTATTACCAATAGACTCAACACAACCACTCAAACCTCTTCACACAATACCCAATAAGCTATAGAAATGTTATAAGTGTTTATGGGGGTAGAGACAGAGCAGAGGAGCAAGTAGCAAAAAAGCAACAATTAAGAACTTAACTAACTATACTTAATATATTGTATATACTGAGACCCTCTATTAAATTGTATAAGAATTAACCATTCTGTAGTACCTACTACACAATGGCGATCTAGGAATCATGTTTGTAGAAGCTGCTAAGAAGATCAAGATGTGGAGTTTGGCAAGAAAGATCAACATCGCAATTCAGTGCATTAGCAAGGCATTACTATGAACACAATTATGAAATTTTGCTAATGGTATTATATTTAAACAGCTTTTAGAGATTTACACAATTAAGGTTGTAGTGTTTAATTTTAAGGAATTGAGGGCTAAAAACTTTTTAATTAATGTGGTGCGTTATTTTTGTGGTGGTATTGTGTTTCGAGATATTGTTAGAAAGCGTTTGGAGAGGGGCCCTATTCTCAGGAGGTTGAGGGAGGAGTTCTTTAAAGCTGCTACACAAATTTTTGATCCTGATGAGTTTTTGGTTGCGTTTCGTAAGGATTTAGAGAATCTTAATAGCCATGCATTAGTCATATCACCATTTCTTAATAGAATTGCTGTTGAAAAGTTTTGCAATCTTAAAGAAGTTAGCGATGCTCTTAAGAAGGGTAAGAAGATAGTTGTTGTTACAAGACCTGCAGATCCTAAAGAAGTTGATGATCCGAAAGAACATGAAACATGCATTAATATGCTAGAGAATTGTGGAATTAAGGTTATTCCAAAGCCCAGGTTTCACTTCAAAGCAGTTATAATTGACGACTCAATAATTTACATAGGCTCAATAAACCCACTACAAATCATCACCGTAAGATACATACCTGCAGACTACATGCTTAGATTCGTTAGCGAAGCCCTTGTAGATGAAATCATTGAAAAGTTCATACCAGAATACCAAGAATGGCTTAAATAACCAATAAAAACACACAATTTTTAATAACTTATTTAAATTGCTTAGAGGAGGCCTTAGTCGCATCCTCATTACTTCTTTATAGATTATAACATGACTTTGTCAATGGTATTTAATCCGAGTTCTTGGATGCAAAGCAGCATTTCAATTTTTATGTTGCTCATGTGCATAAATTTGCGGATCATATGTTTAAACGAAGAAGGTTAAAGTTCATTAACCTATTTTGAAGTTCTAGAAGCTATTAATAATGTTATTAAGGTTTAAAACCCTTACCTAAGCACTAATACAAGAAGTGTAAAGCTGTTTGTAAAGGTATTTAGTCATAGCATTCCTGTTATTAGATGTAGATAAACTATTAAAGCTTGAGGTAAAGGTGCTAACTAGAGAAGCTAAGAGATGCGTGAATCGTCATTGCGTAGTAGGCGCCACAGAATGGTCAATTCTTACACAAAAGGCTTAACTTTATGGCTGGGAGTTCATGAGTGTAGATGCTTATAGCAGCATTTGTATACTATTTAAGAGGCTTTGTTCAAAGCTAGTGCCAAAGCCTTTGTGGAGGGTTTCAATAGCTTAGCTAGTTAGGATGAATGTTGGTGAATTAATTGATTTAGGTTTAGAAATTGAGGTTGCTGAGAAGCTAAAGAGTTTCTGGCTCTCATTACCAAGAGATAAATGTGCTATTTGTGACTCAAAGGCTTCTGAGGTAGATGAGTTTTGGGATTACTATGTAGATGGTAATAGAGGTATAACAAGACTAATGTCTCTAAGGAGTTTATGCAGCTCTTGCCACTTAGCGAAACACATTGGCTATGCAAATGCTACTGGGAGGCTTGGTGAGGCTTTGGAACAGCTAGCTAAGGTTAATAATCTCACACCTCTAGATGTCTACAAGCTTTTAGAGAAGAGGAGTAGAGGAAAAGGAAAGACACTTCTAGATTACAAAAGTAGGTAATGCAAAGTATTTTATGATTATTGAATTATGTAGTATTTATCAAGGCTCTTCTCCTACGAGACGCGCTTTAGTAAAATCTACCTAGTCAGTGAATTTAGCAAAACCTTTGCAACTCTTCTCATGTACAATTTGAATAGATAGCTTCTCTCCTCTACAGTTTCAGCTGAATACCTTTGCTTACCTCTTCTATTAACATATACACCTCCTCTTGCAAACGTCCATGAGAACGTATCAAAAGAATCTCCAGGTTTAAGGTAATGCATTCTTATAGCTTTTGCTACGGCTGTAAGCCTAACTCCAAAAATATGAAAGCTGCACTCCTCGCAAAACTCTCTAGCAATTCTAATAGTCTCTACAACAACTTTATCAGATTTCGTTGTGCATAGATTTGCTAATCCAATCCTATACCTCTTATGAAGACCGTGAGTCGTGTATACATCTAGTGATAATAGAATTGATTCGGGAATATTTTCGTAGCCTTGTGCAGGCAACAACCATCGGATCTTCTTATCCTGCTCAATTACATAGGACACGTTTTCCAGAGTCCTATCAATATTCGTGTAGTTATCTACCCATAGACAGTGCTGCTTACCCCAATGCTTTGTGTAGTCATCTGGGTAATCAGGTACAGTTACCTCGAAGAAGGTCCAGCACTCATTTCTAAGACTCTTAAGCATGTCTATAGAGTTCCAAAAGATGTTCCAATACTCATCGTTGTAGTCGAACACTACCTCACTACAGGGCTTCTTCCAATACCTTTCAATACCTGCGTCAAGAATTATTGACACCTTTGAAGTGTTTATCCCAACACTCTTAAGATACTCAATATGTTCGATCACATTGTCTACATCATAAACATTTGTTAATAGGTATAGCCATGGAGCGTCAGCATTTATCGGAAACGTGTAGAAAGCTATACCTGTTCTGCGAATAGCTGCAAGAGCTATCAAAACCTCTTTAGTTAGAGCACGATAATTACCTAAACTCTCTAGCCACTGCTTAAATGAAGACCAGCTAAAGCCTAGTTCTTGCGCTACTTTCCTGAGGCTCAAGGTCATGGTTAACGCTCAAATCAACTGCTTTACATAGCGGCAAAGACTTTCAGAAAAGTCTTCACAATGTTATTGGGTGTTTAGCATCGGTGTTGTTAAGCGTGCTAAAGATCCCTGCCAAATTTAGCAGGGTCGAAGCAGTAACGCTTTGCATTATCACAGCCTTACCGCTTCCCATCTTCGCATAGAACGCCTCTCAATCCCCATAGCGTTGCCAACCACCTAAATTGGTACAGCAATTGTCTCGGTGTCAAGGCGTACTTTAGATATGTTGCAGTAGCTCTAAACGCCTGTACAATGTGTTGTCTTGCAAATTCTTCAAATGATGCAATACCATGTTTCCTAATATAATCATTCTTGTTCCTAACCTCAATAACCGTGACAAGCTCTGTGCTAAGAGCAACCTTGATGATTTTCGTATAGATATATACATCCAAGTCCATGACAACACCCTTTACAGCAGCTACGTACTCAGCATCAACAACCCTACCACCACGCTCCTCAATCCCATAAACCTCGTGCCTCCTCATAAGAACATCTGCCTTCTCCTGCCAATCATGATACCTACTCCACTCATCATAGTACCTAACACGGTCAAAGAAGATACCTAGAAGAGTAGGCCAAGCATAATCACCGTGAGTAACAATAGCAACGCTATTATCTACAACACAAGGAGCAACATAATGAACAACATATTGCTGAGCGGCGGCACCAAAAACCCTAGTCTCTCCAGCGCGTCTAACAGGTCTCTCTTTAACCATTGCTACCTGCACCTCCTAGAACCCTTTCTACATAGAGACCTGTTTCTTTTAATGCCATGACCAATCATTCTAATTCTAATAGGTAGCCTGAGTAACTCTTCAACTCTCTCAATGTTAATGTTATTATCTTCATCTATAGCGCAAAGTTCACGTAAACGTTTTAAGTAAACCCATGCAACCTTTCTATTCCTAGCAATCCCAGCATACACTAGATCCTTAGGCTCAACCCTAGATTTGTTAAAGAGGTAGTAGAGATCGTGTAGAAGAAGTAGAGCCCTGTATTGAGTATCACCAATAAATGATGGGTTGCGACACACATTAATACTGCTCGCAGCATCTACATTATTACTACTGCTACTGTCTAACACCTGCTGATGAAAAGCCGTTCTATTCCTCTCACAACAAAAACTTTTTAAACTCTCTAAACCACTGATGCTAAGCATAGGTGTGCTCCTGCCCCCGTCTTACCTCTATCTAAAATATCTCCTTACTTCATCTACACACCTTCCTGACTAATCTTCTTCAATATATCTTCAGGTATTTCTATGTATACCCTAACTTTTACATTGAGGTCGTGTAGATTTTTCCAAAGGTAATTTCTATTCATTGGCAGGTAGATAAGGTATCTTTCGCCAGATTTCTTGCCTAGAGTAGTTCTTGAAATATGTACCTCTCCTACATCAATTATTCTCTGTCTTAACATTTTTAGCATTAGGTAAGGTTCCACTTTATTTCACCACAGGTTTATTACTAGAGTTGCTATGGTTACTGTGGTATCATTACCGAGGTCTAAGTATATGATTGGTAATGATATTAAAGGAAAAAGATATGTCAAGATTAAGGTGCCTAAGGTAGATGAATTCACTATACTGATAAAACTATTAACTGGGCCTAAAAGAGTGTATGAAATGGCTAAAGAATTGAAAGTTAAGTCACCATATGTGAGCAAAATCCTGAAAAAACTTAGAGAGAAAGGATATGTAGAGAAAGACGCCAAAGGAGGATATGTACTGACGAGCGAAGGTTATGGATATACTCTTTACATAATATATCATCTTAAATTCTTTCCTGACCTTCTCTCACATGAAGATACAATTGAGATGTTATCTGAGGCAGCTAATAAATCTAGTGATGAGTTTACTAAGGATTTTGCCAGAAGACTTATGAAAACGCTTACCTCTGTAGGTCGTGTAGATAAGTTAATGTTATGCATATTAGACATAATTTCATCAATTAGTGACATTGCTTTTAAAATGAAAATTCAATTAAAAGATAAGAAGGTGCTACAATACTTAGATAAGGAACTCGATAAGTTATGGTTTTACGAGCTAAAGCCCATGTACACGAACTTGGTAATGATTATATCATCTTTCAATCTTAATGAATGGGTACGATTAATGACATATGTCTATACTATTCGGTATACATTACTGTTTGCTTCACATTTTGAAGAATATTACAATCAATTAATTAAAAGTTTACAGAGACAATATAGCGAAAGAAAGGATAATGATAGCAGTAACTCAGTGGTGAGTTAAGGTTCACACCATATTCATAATCATGTGAACTAGTGATATACTTGAGCAGGCCTTGTAAGCCGGTGGTCGCGGGTTCAAATCCCGCCGGCGGCTCCAAACAATTGAACAGTGAAGAAAACCATTTTATATTTCTTTTCAACAAACTGATCTCACATTGCATGTGATGAATATCAGACATGCAATAATAAAACTCGTTGATTCTGTTCATTGGTCTGAAGTATATCACTCACAAGGCTTTTGCATGTGA
>Ga0080004_1125055_pt1 | contig 14028 bp, 17 predicted proteins | sample WasSprMetagenome_FD_69207 | JGI IMG/M metagenome (GOLD analysis project Ga0080004, IMG submission 69207) | Sulfidic aquatic microbial communities from Washburn Spring, Yellowstone National Park, USA - WS (SPADES assembly) (version 2) | ecosystem: Environmental > Aquatic > Thermal springs > Hot... | reverse complement strand
TATTTGGATTGACTCATCCATGGCTTTTCGGTTCACTGGGTAGGGTACGCCGTCCTTTCCGCCGTAGGCGAAGGAGTATTTTACCGGGTCTTTCCAGCTTGGTTTTTCTCCGTAGATGAGCTCAGCGATGAGCGCTAAGCCTCTGACCGTGGCTGGTCCCACGCCCTTGAAGGCTAATAGCTCCTCGTAGCTGCGTGGCTTGAACTCGTAGGCTTCTTGTAGGGCTTTCCAGTTTATGTTTGCCGGCATTGACAACGTGTCTATTGGATATTCTTTCCAGGGCGTTTGTGTGGTTTTTGGAAGCCAATCCTGCAGGGACTTTTGGTAGACTGGTCTTATGGAGAGGAGCATGCGCATAACCTTCTTTGTTGGTTCTTTTGCTATGTCCACAGAGGCTTTTCTGCAGTTTTCGCTTTCTTTCGCCGTCATGTCTAAAGCTATTTCGCGTTTTGCATCGCCGACTATGGCGCTGTGCGGCTCATCTACGAAATTTTTGATGTTTTCTGAAAGCCAATGATATCGCCTAGCGGTGCGGTCTTGCGTGCACATTCCTTGTTGAATGACAGCCCATCTTCCATCTTCAGCAACGAAAAAAGCGTGGTGATAAAGCTGATAACCAGCTTGGATTGCTGCACTGTCAACTTTGGCGCTCATCTTGCTTGCGTAACGCAAAGCCTCAATTTTGTCGCTTGATAAGCCGAACTTTTCGCCGACGCTTTCGATTTCCAAGGGGGCTTGTCTTGAGATTTTGCCTTTTCCGCCGCAGACCGCCACACCATGCATTTCTGGAACTACAGCCTGCTTCAAAACTCCAGTCACAACTGTTGTTACGCCTGAAGAATGCCAGTCATAACCCAAAACGCAGCCTAAAGCCTGAAACCAAAACGGGTCTGAAAGGCGCTTGAGAAATTCGCCAGAGCCATACTCGTCAACGATTATTGTGACGATTTCCTTTGCCAGTTTTTGCATACGCACAACTAGCCATTTTGGGGCTTTACCGTAATGAAGCGGAAGCCTCGCAACACCGGTTCTCTGCATAAACCTAATGCCCAAATAAGACTATGGCATTATACCTATTTTTACCTTGTTTTGAAAGCCTAATTGGTGTTGCTTTGGGTTTCGCGTAAACAAACCATACATAGAGTTTGTAATAACTCACATTAAATAGTGCACAGAACTTAACGCGAGCAACGCGTCTAAGAGCTTCTGGAACAAGCCTGTCTGCGTCACTCTACCAACGATCTTTCCATTCTCTATAACATATAGACGTCTAATACCCTTCTCAATCATAAGCTCCCATGCCTTACCAAAGGGTGCGTCTGGCTCAATTGTTATTAGAGGACTAGACATAATGTCTTTCAACTGCACCTTGTTAAGATCGCGATCTTTTGCAACAGCCCTCCTAAGCAGATCCCGTTCTGTAACTACTCCGCACGGCAAACCTTTGTCGCTTACAACCACCGACCATACCCATTTTTCAGCATTGCATCCAAAGTCTTTTTAGCAGAAAGATTTCCATCGAGTATTAAAACTCCTTTCTCCATTACATCCCGAACTTTCAATGTTAAGGCCATAGTAAATCCCTCAATTTAGGGTTGTTTGTCTGAATATAAAGTTTGCGTATACGCCCAAAAAAGGATTGAATTTTGCAAATGTAATAGCAATGATTTAACGTGCAATTAGCAGGAATTATGCGAACTTATTAGGTGTCCTTCTTTGTCTATTTCGCCTTTGCGGATTCTCGTCGTCGAAATAGGCAAGTGATTCTCGGAAGGAACCATGTCTATGACGATTATTTCGAGCGGAGGCAAACCACGCTTAGCTCTTTCTTCGTTAATCTTTGCGGCTGTTTTTTCTGTTTCTCTGCTGACAACCAATGCCCCAATACAGCCTCTAGACAAAGTCACGCCATACGGGTCGTTCAAAGGAGTTATTTCCGCCCTTTCTAAGACACCTTGGCTCTGCAGGAAAGCCTTCAACTCCTCAAGCCTCTGCTCGTATGGAGCGGTTATATGAGGCTTTCGCATGCTCTTAACGAATTCGTCTGTGCATAAGCCTATCAAAACTTTTTCGCCGACTTCGAAGGCTTTCATAAGCAAGGCTCTGTGTCCCTTATGGAGTTCGTCAAATGTTCCGCCGACGGCGGCAACCTTGAATTTAGCCTTCATCACTCTCACATTAACTGTTGTTACGCTTCCTATAAGATTATTTTGGTCCCATCTTCTCGATTGCAACATCCAAAATCTTTTTTGCAACTTCCCGTTTTGGCGCCAAAGGAACATGAATCGCTTTCTTATCCCTATCCACTATGAAGACTTCGTTTGCGTCAGCGCCGAAACCAGCGCCTTCCTTTCCAACATCATTCACAACAATCAAGTCAGCGTCAGCCCTCTTAAGCCGTTCATAGGCGCTTTCAATAAGCTCCTTTTCTGGTAGGCTATACTCCGCTCGGAAAGCCACAAGAAAAGTTTTTGGGCTTAACTTCTTAACAGCGTCAACAATTTTCACTGTTGGCTTAAGCTTCAAATCAAGAGAACGAACCCCATGAGTAGAAACCTTACGCGAAAAGGCTTTAATGGGCGTCCAGTCTGCAGCCGCAGCAGCAGCCACAACCAAATCATACTTTTGCGCTTTCAACTCGGAAACAACAGCCTCATACATCTGCTCAGTGGTTTCAACACGAATCAATTTAGCCCCAAGGGGAGGCGAAACAGTTCCCAAACCGTAAACAAGCGTGACCTCGGCTCCGCGGCTTAACGCCTCCTCAGCGATTGCAATGCCCATTTTTCCAGAACTCTTGTTTGATATAACCCGCACTGGGTCTATATGCTCCACCGTGGGACCCGCTGTAACCAGCACTTTTAATCCAGCTAAATCCTTTTTTGTGGCGAGTTTGCGGATTACTGCCTCAACAATTTCCCGTGTCTGGGCGATTTTCGCTTTGCCCTCGTCGATTCTTGGACCAACAAACTCGACGCCTAACGCTTTAAGCTTCTTAATGTGCTCGTTTAGTATTGGGTGGTTATACATGGACTCATGCATGGCTGGAACAATGATTATTGGCGTGTTTGAGCCGAAAGCTGTTGAAACAACAGAAGTAACAGTGGTATCATCTATTCCACATGCTATTTTGCTTATTGTGTTGGCTGTGGCAGGAGCGACAAGAACTAAATCAGCCTGCGTTTCGCGAACTCCAACTAGGGCTACGTGTTCGATTTTGCCTGTTAACTCTGTAACGACAGCGTTTCCAGTTGCCCACTCCATAAGATGTGGATTTATGAGTTTTTGAGCTGCAGGCGACATAACAGCGAAAACCTCAGCTCCATGCCGCATTAAAGCCCTAGCAATTTCTGGGCATTGAACTGCGGCTACACTGCCAGTTATGCATAGGACTATGCGTTTTCCTTTTAGCGTTTCACTCTTTGTCCCCAAAATATCCTTAGACGGATGAGATTGCAAGCACTTCTCTCTCCTTACACTCTCCTAACTTTTTGGCAACTTTCCTTAAATCTTCCACGAAGCTTTCGATATGCTTCTCGCGAACATGGGGCATAACAACTATTCGAATGTGGCTTGGGAAAAGCGAAATTGCCCACCCTCTAAGCCTTAGCTCATAGGCTACTTTGTGAATGTCGAAAACATCAGATTTTAAACCAACAACATTCATAGTTGGCTCAGTAACAATGTCTAAGCCTTCTATCCTTTTGATTTCCTCCACAAGCTTCCATGTTAACCGCATACAACGCCTAACAATCTTCTTGTAGCCTTCTACCCCCAAATGTTTAAGCAAAGCCCAAACCGCGATAACGCTGGCGCCTGAACGCGTCCCAACAAGAGTAGCCTGCTCAGTTTCGCCACCAGCCAAATAAGAAATCTTCCACGCAACTGTTTTCCTAATCGCTTCGTTGCGGAAGAGTATTCCGCCAGCAGGTATGGGCGCCATACCCATTTTATGCGGGTCAACAGTGATGGAGCAAACTCCAGGCAGGGCAAAATCGAAATCTGGAACATTATAGGAGAGTTCCCTCAAGAAGGGAAGGACAAAACCACCGAAAGCCGCGTCAACATGAAGATAAACGTTATTCTCTAAAGCAATTTTTGACAATTCCCCTATTGGGTCGACAACCCCTAAGCCAGTGGTTCCGGCAACTCCAACGATGGCTATGGTGTTAGGGTTTAACGCTTTTTCAACAGCACCCACATCAACCTGAAAATTGTTGTTCAACCCAACCTTAACTATCTTTAAACCAAGCATATTTGCAGCCTTGTCAAAAGAACAATGAGCGGAAACGGGCACAATAACTTCTCCATGCTCTTTTTTAGAAAGCCTCTTAGCAGCCCACAAGGCTAACGTATTCGCTTCTGTGCCGCCGGTGACAATGTGCCCGCAAACCTCTGGATTCGATAGCAGCGACCCAATCATCTGCGCTGTTTCCCTTTCCAGTTCAGCCACTTCTGGACAAAGCCCAGAATCGCCAAGATTCGTATCCAAATAACGTGCATAAACCCTTCTTGCGATGGGGTGCGGCGAAGTGCACATGGAACCAATTATTTTTCCAGATTTGAACGTGAAGTCTTTTCTAAGTCGCGATTCAAGCTCTTTTAGAACGGCTTTTTGCGGCAAACCCTTAAATTGCAAGTTCATAGTGCTTCAGCCTCCCCTTTAATGATATGTGTGCTCATCATCTGGGTATACACCGTTTGAAACCTCCTCAACAAACTTGGCTACGGCATCCTTTATGACGGCGTAAAGCTCCGCATAGCGCTTCACAAACTTTGGCTTGAAACTTAGGTCCATCCCCAACATGTCGTTTATAACCAAAACCTGCCCATCACAGTATTTGCCAGCCCCTATCCCTATTGTGGGCGCTTTCACAGCTTCTGTTATTCTCTTAGCCAAGCTTTCCGGTATGCATTCAAGCACTATGGAAAAGACGCCGAGCCTGTCAAGTTCTAGGGCGTCTCTGAAAATTTGCTCTGCTTCCTCCGGTTTTTTGCCCTTAACCCGGTAGGCGTCAGCCATTTGGGGCAGCATGCCAACGTGTCCTTGAACTGGGATTCCAGCATTTAAAAGTGCCTTTACAACTTCAGGCTTGTTTCCCTCAATTTTGACTCCGTGTGCTCCAGCCTCGATGAACTTCTTCGCGTTTGCTAATGCTTGTTCTGGCGTGTTGTATGTGTTTATTGGCATGTCTCCGATTATTGGTGTTTTTTTGGCGCCTCTCGCCACGGCTTTTGTGTGGTATATCATGTCAGCCATCGTCACGCTTTTTGTGTCGCTGTAGCCTTGAACAACCATGCCTAAACTGTCGCCTACAAGGATTAGGTCAATGCCCACCTCGTCAAGTATTTTTGCCATTTGATAGTCGTAGGCAGTCAGCATGACGATTTTTTCTTTCCCTTTCTTCTGCCTAATCCTTTCTTGAAAATCCATTATGTTTTTCCTCCAAAAATTTTATAAAACCAACAATGGCTTCGTTCACAGGCGTGGGAATGCCGTGTTTTCTTCCAAGTTCCACGATTTTGCCGTTTAGGAAATCTATTTCTGTTTTTTCTCCCTTCAAAATGTCTTGGCACATAGAAGAGAAATTCATGTATTTGACGATTTTCTTGTCTATTTCCTCTTCTAGATTGTTTGGAAGGCTTATTCCCTCGGCTTTTGCGACTTGAACGCATTCTTTAACAATTCCGTGCCTTATAGTCTTCAGGGTTTCTGAGGCTATTTCAAAATTTTTAACGCGGAAAATGGCGGTTAAAGGGTTGATAACGCAGTTGGTTATCAGTTTACACCAAATCTCCCTTGCGATGTCCTCGGATAGGCGCGTTTTCAAGCCGCATTCATTAAAGACTTTCGCTATTTTTTCCGCAACTTCACCATGCTCAATTGCTGTTTCGCCGTTCCAGAACCTTATTTTGCCTGGTTCGAAAAATTCTGCCGCCATCATCGTTACGCCTCTTAAAACTTTGGCTTTTTCGCCTGCTATTTTTTTGGCGACTTCCTCGTTTCCAAGCCCGTTCTGCATGATGAGGATAGTTGTGTCTTTTCTGAGAAGTTCCTTTATGTCTTTGATGGCGCCTGCTGTTTCATGAGCCTTCGTCGTCAAAATTATAAGTGTGCCTTGCGGTATTTCACGGATTTCCGTTTCAGCCTTCAAATTGAAAACTTCGTTTACGTCTCCAGAAACCGAAAGCCCACTCGAGTTTACCGCGTCAACGTGGGCTTTTCTTCCGATTAGCCTTACATCATTTTTCTTGGAAAGCAAAGCTCCAAAAACACTTCCGATGGCGCCGGCACCCAAAACAAAGATTTTGTTAAAACTCAAAGTTTTCCAGCCTCCACAGTTAATGGTTCGCCTTTTTCCGCGGCTTCCAAAAGCCTATTCTTGATTAGGTTTATGGATTCAGCCAAATTCCGTTTATTATCAAAGTTGCGGAGGATTTCATGGCATTTTTCCAGTCCTTGCGCTTTTAGTTTTTCTGTTGTTTCGACAAGTTTTGGCATTGCTCGGACAACGTTGTCGACTATGGTGATTGTTGCGTTTTGAGCGGTGCGTGAAAGCGGGTTCAAATCTACTGCTATGACTTTTTTACCCATTTTAACTAGGGCTTCTGTTCTGTCACCGTCCTCTAGGGGCACGAGAACAACATCTGCAATGAGTATGCCTCTATGGTCGACATGTCTCCTTTCGCTTCCAAGCTCCGGAATCCTTGCGGAAGCATTTTTGCCTACGCCTAAAACTTCTTTTGCTCCAGCCTTCTCCAACAGTTTTTTGATTGCTAACTCTCTTTTTGGGGTTCTGTAAAATAGGTTTACTTCGATTTTTGCGTTTGCAACTTCTGCGAGTTTCACTATTTCTTCAGCCACTAGTGCGGCGGTGTTTCCATTGACGGATATGACTGGGTGTTTGGCTGTCAGCAGCATTGCTGCGGCTGCTTCTATTGCTTTTAGGGCTGGTGCTGTTGTTTTTTCGCCTAGCAAATAGTCGAATGCTTCTCCTCTGCCGTGGGCTATTAAGCCCGCAGAAGCCACAACTCCCTTATTATAATGCTCTATCAGTTTCTCTCGTATTCTAAGGGATTCCGCCCTCGGATGGTCTTTGGGAATTTTAATGCTTGTCATTAAAGAAGTCTTGCTCCTTCAGAGTCTATTCCGCTTACAATGGTTTTTCCGCTTGGGTTGTGCTCGTCAAAGATTTTGAGAAGTTCAGGAAGCGCGTCCTTTTTGATTATGGTGAATATGGATTCGCCGAACATTGGCATGCTGCATACAAAGCCAGCCTCGTCAGTCGCCTTCAAAACGCTTCTCAATTTGTCACTTATCAACCCCACATGCTCGGCGAATTGACGCGAAAACTTCATGAAGTTAGCTACGCTTGGCTCTTCAACCAGCCTATCTAAAAGTTTTCCGCCGAACTCGTTTATGCGCTTGCGAACAGCCTCATCTGTCAAAAACTTTCTGGTTGATAGAGGACCAAAGGATAAGCAGGTAACAACCATGTCTTTTTCGGCTGGGATATGCCTTATTTCCCCTATTCCAGGGGCTCCAGGCTTTGTTCTTATTTCTATTCCGCCGAATGTTTCGGCTATTACTGTGCCAAGTCCTGTTTTGCATTCAACTTCTGCTCCGTGCGCTATTTGGGCAGCTTCCATCTTTGTTATACCAAGTTTGAAGGCTTCGTTTAGGGCTAGGGCTAGGCTTAGGGCTGCTGCTCCGCTTGTTCCGAATCCCGCGCCGATGGGCATGTCAACTTGGTGTTCAACAACAATTTTGTGGTTTGCCATTTTCTCGTTAAATTTTGAGAGGAATGCGTTTACAACATGTTTTGAAACTTCTGCAGGATTTGAAACTGAACCATTAATCTTAATTTGCAGGGAGCTTTTCCCCGATTTTTCGGCTTTTACTGTTGTTGTGACACCTCGGCTTAGGGAGACTCCTGCTCCTTTTGAGCCGTTTTTTAGGTTGTCTGCTGACTGGTCGAATATTTGGAATATGCCCGTAATGTGGCTTGGAGCGAAAGCCCTAGCCCCCTTCGTGTTGGATGTCCCCCACGTGGGTTTTAACGTGTGGGTTTAGATAAAAATTCTGTTTGAATTGTTTAAACGTGTTTAAACATGAATTTATGAAGCCATTTTACGTGTTGAACGTGTGTACGGTTATGTGTAGCTCTGTTCTACGCACAAACTATCATATTTAAACAAATGCTGATTTTGGTGCACGGAGAGATAAAAGAATGAAGCTGTTAAAAAGTAGGAAAGCTTTGAGCACAGTGGTAACTACGCTGATAATCCTAGTTGTTTCAGTGCTTTTGGCAACTGTTGTAACGTTCTACGCCATAAACGTAACAACAACGCGGGTGCAAGAAGAAAGCCTACAAATCTTCAAACTGCACGTGTGGCACAACGGCACAAACTTTGCAGAAGCAGCATTCCTAATAATTAACACTGGCGGACGTGACGTCGTCTTAGACAAGATCACAGTAAGAGGCCAAGAATGTGCTTGGGAAGATGTGTACTATTACAAGGGACAAATTACGGTAAATGATGATCTTGGTTTTGTTGAACCCACCGCCGCTGGAGACCTCGCGGGTAAAAACGCGACCATTGGCGGCGAAACAAGTAGCTATGCACTTGAGGCTGCTGACTCTGACCTTATCCTGCCATCCGGTTATACACTGATAGTTTACATAGCGAACCCAGACCACATCTCTGTCAGTGATATCGGTGTCACAGTCGGCGTGATGGCTTTCACCGCAAACGCTCAATACTACAAGGAAACCAACGTAGAAGCAGCAACTTAGACTCAAACCCCCTCTTTTCTTTTCCTCTGTTTTTATGGTTTTAATTCTAGATATTGCACAAGCAGCACCTTTGATTTCCCAAATATTTTGGGTAAATGGTTATAATCCATGAAAACATACATTAAAGTGAAATTCAGCTAAAAGATGAAGGTAATGCAAAGTAATAAGGCAAACCCAAGCGCAAACATTTTCCAACTTTTAGTAGAGACCACGGAAAAGGAAAAACAGAAAAGGAGAAAGGAACTTCTCGCCCCTCTCGGCATAACAGAGTTCTTCGCAAAAGGAACAATAACCATCAACAAGAGAATATGCAAAGGAGTTGAATGCAAACTATGCATCAAAGCATGCCCAACAAACGCACTCTTCTGGAAAGCCGGAGAAGTCGCCATAACAGAAGAGCTTTGCATATACTGCGGCGCATGCGTGCTAAACTGCATAGTGGATGACTGCATAAAAGTTGTAAGGGAGAGAGCAGACGGCAAAGTGGAGAGCTTCAGCAAACCAAGAGATGTTGTTATGCTTCAACACAGCATAAACAACAGAAAACGCACACAAAGAGTAGACACCGCTTTCAGAAAAAGATACGCAGTTCTAACAAAATAAATTATTTAATTCTTAACTTCTCAACATCCTCCTTGCTTGGAACCGAAACTTTCATTGACTTATCTAGGCTGTTTCTGCCAAATTTCACAAGAACCTCCCCAGTTTTCTGGTCCGAATAAAAAGCAGTTAACTCCGCCGCCTTTCCAACAGCTTCCTTCGTCTTAGGTCCTTGGAGCAAAGTAATCGGGCTTCCGCAACCCTGGGCTTCAAAGTAATAGTCGTTGGCGGCTTTCACTTGGAGCAAAACCCTGTTTTCAGCCTCATTCCGCCCAACAATAATCTTGTTTCTTCCAAACCTGAAATGTCTCCCAAACTTTAACAACTGCACGTCTCTAAGGGAAACTCTATTTTTATGATTAAACAAGTCTCGCAGCTTACTCGCAAACTCCTTATATGTGAGCAAGCAGCCTCCAGCCGGAGTTGGATACTCGGTTATTCCAAACTGTTTGGCAAGCTCAATCTGCCTCTTTCGTGACCTCCCTCGAATATCCAAAAGCTTCTCTCTGTCCACCCAGCCCATTTTCTCAGCTTCAGTTTCTGGCAGCAGCTTCGCTGACAACGGTCTAAGGATTTTACCCTTTAAACCAGCTTCCTCCTCTATTATGCTTAAGGCTTTTCTATGCTGGGACATCGGTCTCTCATCTAAAACTTCGCCAGTAAAAATGAAAGATGCACCTATCTCCTTCGCGTATTTCTTCGCCTTTTTCAACATGAAAATTCTACAGTCTATGCATGGATTCATGTTTTTGCCATACCCGTACTTCGGATTCCTTACAACCCTCAAATAATCTTCTCCGACGCTGATGACTTTTAACGGTATGTTAAATTTCTTCGCAACCTCAGACGCTCCGCACCCACTTTTTCCGCAGAGGCAGAAGGGCGTCACAAAGTTTACAGCTTCAACATCTATGCCCTGATCCAAAATCAGCTTCACAGCTAACGTGCTGTCCAAGCCTCCTGACAAAAGCGCCAGAGCCTTAACCTTCTTCACAATTAATCCCTTTCTATAACCTTGTTTATTTACACGTTTAATTTCCATAATTCTTTGTGCTTCCTAGATTTTCGAAGCAACCTCTCTCACTTTTTCAGCTAATATCGTGTTCAACAGTTTGTTTACATTACCTATGGCTTTTTCCACTTCAGAGTCGTATGGAATCCCCTCAAGAAACTTTACGCCAAGCTTTCGCGTCTTCTCTTCAATTCTGCTCGAATTGTCCATCTTCATGTTTTCAACAACGCCTATTACTGGAATTTCCAGTTCCTTCAGCAGACTCACCAGTTTCCGAACGGTTTCGAAAGCTAACTGCGAAGGCGTAGTCACGATGAGGAACTCTATTTTTTTGATGAACCGTATCAGGTCGAGGGTTGCATCACCTATTCCAGGCGGCATATCAATAACGAGAAAGTCAAGCTTCCCCCATCTCGTGACTGAAAGCAGCTCAATTAGGGCGTTAGAAGTGTCTGCCCCCCTCAAAGGCGTAGCACATTCTCCAGAATAGTAAACTATTGACATGTACCTTAACCCGCAGACAACGGGTGGAACTATTCCCCGCTCTTCTTCAGGCTGAACCCCCTCAACACCTAAAATCATATGCGTTGAGGGACTTGAAAAGTCCAAGTCGAAAAGCCCAACTTCGTAGCCCTTTTCCGCCAGCACCAGCGCAAGAGTAGAGGCTACAAGGCTTTTGCCAACTCCCCCCTTCCCGCTGGAAACAGCAATAACCCTTCCAACATCGCTTAATCTATTGTCTATTATGCTGGTTCGCGGGTCAACCATTTTTATTTCACTCCCCTTATGCTTTCAAGAAGAACCCCGCGGCCATGCAGGATTTCGAAGTCTGGGCTTCCACATTTTGGACATTTAATGTATGCGTGCGCGGTTTCTGGGAGGAAATGTATTGCTTCCGACGTGCTTGAATTTAATTCGTTTCTCTTGAAAAGCCAAGTGTTTCCGCAGATTCTGCATTTAAACTCAGCCCTCTCCATTTCAACGCTTAACTTTGCATTCCTAAATTTTGCGGGCTTAAGCTGTGAAAAGGCGAAATCCAGCAAATCCAACTCTAAATTCTGCAGTTCCCCAACTTTCAGCTTAACCTCTGTAACTTCCCTTAACCCTTCTTCTTCAGCAATCTGAGAAGCCGCGGCTATGACGGCTTCAGCTAAAGCCCATTCATGCATAGGAAAGCCTAACTGCAAGGCATCATTTAAAAATATTGCAAAATTCAAAAAAGGGTGGATGAAAAGAGTTGCCTATTTTGCTAACCGTTATCCTTCTTGTTTCTGTTCTTGTTCGGTTTTGCCGACTTCCACAAACTCTACTGTGGTTTCAGACAATTTCTGTTCAGCTTCCGGTTGAGAAACTTGCGGAGGTTGCTGTTCAATTCCTTCTTGTTTGACGTCTGCTGTCAAAGCCTGTATGCTGCTTGAAAGCTGACTTGTAGCCTCTTTGATGGCGTTCAACTCGTTTTTTGCATGTTCAAGTCCAGCGGATAAGAGCGCAATTTCACGTTGGTAAACCTCCTCTTCAACCTCGCCAGTCACGTGTTGAATCTCAAAGTTTGCAAGAAGTGTTTCCAAAGTTTTAATCTGTGTTTCAAGCTCCTTCATTTTAGCGTTCATCTTATCCAACAAAGCCTTTCGCTGCCTCTCAATTTCCGCAACTGCCTCATTTATTTCCGCATTGAAATCATCAAAGGTGGACTGAGAGATTCTGCCAGTGTTCAGCAAATTTTCTAAAGCTTGCCTCTTTTTATTCACCGTCTCATATTCTTCGTTTAATCTTTTAAAGGAGTTCTTCCAAGAAATCAATTCTTCACACCGTCCACCTTTTAGCCTATTTAAGGAAATAGCATTTGTTAACATGCAGAAATATCGCTGAGTGATAAGAATTGCTGTTTTATTCCATAAAATGAAAAATTACATTTAAAAAATGAGGAAGGCAAAACGCATATCTTTAATTGAATGTGAAACATTTTAAGCGCAACAAGGCATTACCGCTTAGCACTGAACAAACTTTCAAGAGAAACAGAGTCCTTCGGGATGACAGCTCTCACGCCCTTTTTCGGATCCACAACCTGATTAATTTTCAAGTCGACAACAAGACTGGCAAACATGTATGCCTTCTCAAAAGACCACTTGTGTTCGCGCATTAAAGCCTCAACAGCAGCGTCAACAGCCAAAACTGAAGCTTCATCCAGCGTATCCCCGCACACTAGGAATGCATAACTACTCTTGGTTTCAAGAACAGGCCATGACGGGCACCTTCCCTTTAAAACATTAAAACTTAACAGCACCTCACCGGATACTTCCACAGAAGAAACACACACTTCTCCATCAGCTTGAACAGCGTGCAAATCCCCAGCCGCAAAGAGACCGCCTTCCACAAAAACTGGAAAATACAATTTACTTCCAGCCACAACTTCCTTTACATCCATGTTACCGCCATGTTTTCCAAGACTGCCTGTGGGAACGTCCCCAAGCAGAGGCGCAACACCTATCGTGCCTATCATGGGATTCGCTTTCACCTTGACTCCTCTTTCAAATTGAATGTAGCCGCCGCGTATGGGAACAACCGACAAACAAGCTTTTGAAACCTTATTGCCCAACGCCCCTTGCCTCGGTATAACCGCAATAACTCCTCGCTCAGCCACTTTTATGTCTTCAATGTTCACGACAAGCGTATCTCCTGGTTTCGCGTCTTTAACAAAAATTGGTCCAGTCGCACCATTAACTTTTGACCAGTCAAGTTCTTCTATCAGCGCATTTTCATCCTTAACCTGACCCCCAAAGGCATCTTCTAGTTCAAGAATAACATGTTCTCCCGGCGAAACGTACTCTGCTGGTGGATGCTTTGAAGAAAAACTGTAAACCGCCATGCCCCTAGATACTCTTTTCATATGCAACCATCTCGGCTTTATTATTTGCACAATACCGACAGATTAATTTTTGCGAAAAACCTTGTTTAAACTCGACTATTCTGTTTCGACTTCGAATTCAGAATTAGAATAAAATTTAAATATTTATATCTAACCTAAAATGTTAAAATGTGAATAAACATGACGGCGTTGACAATCATTGTTGGCGGTGGAAAGTTGGAAGGAAAAATATTAAAGAAAATGCATGAAAGAATAATCAAAAACTTCATGGACATAATAATTCTTGCCGAGCTGAGAAATGGACCATTAAGCGGCTATGACGTAATATCCTTCATCCACAACAAATTCCACCTTCTTGTAAGCTCCGGCACAGTCTACTCACTCCTATATTCACTAGAAAGGAACGGACTAATCGAGGGAACATGGGACGAAAGAAAAAGAGTCTACAGACTAACAGAAAAAGGCCAAAAAACCATAGAAACAATCCTAAGCGCAAACGACAAAATCAAAAACTTCATAACAAATCTCCTAAAAGTCCAATCCACCACCCCCTAATTTTTAAACAAAACCAAAAGAAACGAAACGCTAAAAAGCATCCTTCCAAGATTCTAAAACGAAACAAGCCACAAAAGGGCCCGTAGCTCAGTAAGGATAGAGCACCGGGCTTTTAACCCGGGGGTCCCGGGTTCAAACTTGGAAGGCACAGCGCCCTTTCAAGGGACAATTCCCGGCGGGCCCGCCAAATTACATTC